>Ga0105239_10000027_pt1 | contig 248028 bp, 224 predicted proteins | sample KBSC44metaG_FD_92761 | JGI IMG/M metagenome (GOLD analysis project Ga0105239, IMG submission 92761) | Corn rhizosphere microbial communities from Kellogg Biological Station, Michigan, USA - KBS C4-4 metaG | ecosystem: Host-associated > Plants > Roots > Rhizosphere > Soil | place: Michigan...
CGAGGCAGTGAATGGCTCGCAGCTGTTCGCGACCAATGAGCGCGTCACCAAGAACGAAGGCGACATCGTCACGATCGGCGACCGCGTGACCGGTGCCGAGACCAACATTACCAACATCGACGGCCGTGTCACCAAGAATGAGGGTGACATCGTCAACCTCGACGGTCGCGTAACGAACAACGAAGGCGACATCGTCGACATCCGCAATCAATTGGGCAGCGGTTCGATCGGCCTGGTGCAGCAGGATGCGACTTCGCGCGACATTACGGTGGCCGCGGGTACGGACGGTGGCCGGGTCAACTTCGCCGGTACGGACGGTGCGCGCAAGCTGGCGGGTGTGGCCGAAGGCGAGTTGTCGTCGACGAGTGCCGAGGCGGTGAATGGCTCGCAGTTGTTCGCGACCAATGAGCGTGTCACCAAGAACGAGGGCGACATCGTCACTATCGGCGATCGCGTGACCGGTGCCGAGACCAACATTACTAATATCGACGGCCGTGTCACCAAGAATGAAGGTGACATCGTCAACCTCGATGGTCGTGTAACGAACAACGAAGGCGATATCGTCGACATCCGCAATCAGTTGGGCAGCGGTTCGATCGGCCTGGTACAGCAGGATGCGACTTCGCGCGACATTACGGTGGCCGCCGGTACGGACGGTGCACGGGTCAACTTCGCCGGTACGGACGGTGCGCGCAAGCTGGCGGGCGTGGCCGAAGGCGAGCTGTCGTCGACGAGCGATGAGGCGGTGAACGGTTCGCAGTTGTTCGCGACCAATGAGCGTGTCACCAAGAACGAGGGCGACATTGTCAATCTGGATGGCCGCGTGACCAAGAACGAGGGTGACATCGTCACTATCGGCGATCGTGTGACCCAGAACGAAGGCGATATCGTCAACATCGGCGACCGCGTGACCAATACCGAAACCCATATCACCAATCTTGATGGTCGTGTCACCAAGAACGAAGGCGACATCATCGACCTGGGCGATCGCATCAGTAACGGCTCGGTGGGTTTGGTCCAGCAGGCCGGTGCGAGTGCGGCGGTGACGGTGGCGGCGGCAACCGGCGGTGGGATCGTCGATTTCACCGGCACTGACGGCACGCGTCAGCTCAAGGGCGTGTCCGAGGGCAGCGACGGCACCGATGCGGTCAACGTTTCGCAGCTGCGCAACGAGCTTGCCAAGGCGAGCGCCGGCGACACGCGCTACTTCAAGGCCGATGGTGTCAATGACGGCAGCGATGATGCGGTCAACAGCGGTAGCCGCTCGGTAGCGATCGGTGCGGGCAGCCAGGCAACGGCCGACAACGCCGTGGCCCTGGGTGCGGGCTCCGTGGCCGACCGCGCCAATGCGGTCTCGGTGGGCTCGGCCGGCAATGAACGCCAGATCGTCAACGTGGCCGATGGTACGGAAGATACCGATGCGGTGAACGTGCGTCAGCTGAAGTCGTCCGGTCTGGTCGCCGACGACGGCAGCCTGATGGATGCGGTGGTGTATGACGCCGGTTCCAACCGCGGCTCGATCACCCTCGGCGGCGTCGCCGGTACGACCATCACCAACGTGATGGCGGGCCTGGTCGCACCGGGCAGCATGGATGCGATCAACGGCAGCCAGCTGTGGGGCGTGCAGGATCAGATCACCAAGCTGGGCGACCGTGTCACCACGATTGAGAACGGTAGCGTGGGTAGCCCGATCCCGCCCAACCCGATCGGCTCGGGTAGCGAGAACCCGCACTTCGCCTCCAGCGGCGATGCCGGCAAGCCGGCGACGGCGACCGGCAGCTCCAGCGTGGCGGCGGGCGAAGGCGCGATGGCCGGCGGCAACAACAGCACGGCGATCGGTGCGGGCTCGAGCGCAACGGGCAACAACTCGGTGGCGATCGGTGCCGGCTCGGTGGCCGACGGCGACAACATGGTGTCGGTCGGTTCGGTGGGTAACGAGCGCCGGCTCGCCAACGTGGCCGCCGGTACGCAGCGCACGGACGCCGCCAATGTCGGCCAGCTGCAGGACGCGATGAGCAACCTGCAGGACTGGACGCAGGGCCAGGTCAATGGCTTGTCCAAGAAGGTCGACAACGTGCAGCGTCAGGCCAACCGTGGTATCGCGGCCTCCGCCGCCCTGGTCAACAACATGCCGTACCTGCCGGGCAAGGTCACGCTGAACGCCGGTGTGGCGGCGTACCGCGGCCAGAGCGCGCTGGGTGTGGGCATGTCGCGCTGGAACGATAGCGGTCGCTTCAATGTGAACGCCGGCATCTCCGCCGCGCAGGGCGACGCTCCGATCTTCCGCGTCGGCGTGGGTATGGTGCTGGGCGACTAAGTTCAAAAAAAGCAGGCAAGACCGCTGAAGTTTCTTCTCTCTTCTTCAGCTTTGTTGGCCCGGGTGCTTTATTGCCCGGGCCATTTTTTTGCCGGGTCCCCGCCAGGCAGGGAGGGGTGCCGAATAAGACATGACCGTGATGGGGTAAACCGGTACGCTAGCGCGGTACTTTTGAGGATTTTTGGCATGGCTTCGCAGCGGCAACCCGGTTTTTGGAATTTTCTCTGCACCCTGGGACGCGGGGTCAACATCGTCCGCCTGGTTATCGTCAACCTGGTGTTCTTTCCGCTGCTGTTTATCGTGCTGCTGATTGTCATCGGCATGATCATCGGCAGCCGTGCCGAGCGCGTCGCCGACAATTCGGTCCTGGTCATCAAGCCGGAAGGGCAGATCGTCGAACAGTCCAGCCTGAGCCCGGTGCAGCGGGTGCTGGCGGGCATGTCGGGCGATACGCCCAAGCAGATCCAGCTGCGCGATATCGTCGGCTCGATCGACGCCGCGGCCAAAGACAGCCGTATCACCCGTATCCTGCTGCTACCCGATCATCTGCAGGCTGGCGGCTTTGCCGCGCTGCATGAAGTGGGTGCTGCGCTCGATCGCTTTCGCGCCGCCGGCAAGCCGGTAGTCGTCTGGGGCGCCAATCTGGACCAGGGCCAGTACTACCTCGCTGCGCATGCCGACCGGGTGCTGATCGATCCGCAGGGCGGCGTGATGCTGATGGGCCTGGCCAACTACCGCCTGTTCTACAAGGACCTGCTCGACAAGCTCGGCGTGGACGTACATCTGTTCCGTGTCGGACAGTTCAAGAGCGCTGCCGAGCCGTACATCCTCGATCACGCATCGCCCGAATCGAAAGAGGCCGACGGTTTCTGGATGGGCGGCCTGTGGGACGAGTATCTCGTCGAGGTAGCCAAGCTGCGCAAGATCGACGTCGCGCAACTGCGTAACGACATCAACGGCCTGCCCGACGCGATCGCCAAGGCGAAAGGCGACCTCGGCCAGCTGTCGCTCGACCAGCATCTGGTCGATGGCCTCGTCACTCAGAGCGAGCTGGAAGACATGATGCGCAAGGCGGGCGTGCCGGCCGAGAAGAATGGCCATGGCTTCCGCCAGGTCAGTCTGGCGCGCTATATCACGACCTTGCCCGATCCGAACCTGCAGACCGGCGGTGGTGTTTCCGTGGTGGTGGCCGAAGGCGAGATCACCGCGGGCAAGCAGCCACCGGGCCAGATCGGCGGCGAGTCCACCGCGGCATTGATTCGTGCCGCACGCGAAAGCCGCAAGACCAAGGCGCTGGTGCTGCGCGTCAACTCGCCGGGTGGTGAAGTCTATGCCGCCGAACAGATCCGTCGCGAAGTCGAACTGACCAAGCAGGCCGGTATTCCGGTGGTGGTGTCGATGGGCGACGTAGCGGCCAGCGGCGGTTACTGGATCTCGATGAATGCGGATCGCATCTATGCCGAGCCAAACACCATTACCGGTTCGATCGGTATTTTCGGCATGTACTTCAGTGTGCCCGGCACGCTCGACAAGATCGGCGTGAAGAGCGATGGCGTGGCGACCGGCCCCTTGGCCGGTGCCTTCGACATCAGCCGTCCGCTCGATCCGAAGGTCGGTGCGGTCATCCAGTCGATCATCGACAAGGGCTATCACGACTTCGTCGGTAACGTGGCCAAGGCGCGCGGCAAGGATTACGAGGCGATCAATGCGATCGCCCAGGGTCGTGTATGGACCGGTCAGCAGGCGCTGGAGCGCGGCCTGGTCGACCAGATGGGTGGCCTGGGCGATGCGATCGCCGACGCCGCCAACCGTGCCAAGCTTGGCAAGGATTACCCGGTGCGTTATGTCGAGACCACTACAGGTGCGTTCGAGCAATTCCTTGCCGGCCTCAACAACAACGCCATGATTCAGGTGGCGCAGACCTATGGCGTGCGACTGCCGCCGTGGCTGGCGCAGCTGCCGAAGATGGCGCCGGAGTTGAGCCTCTTGCGCAATGCGCAGTCCGGGCGTCCGAATGTTTACGCGTACTGCTTTTGCGTGCCGCACTGAATAAGGTTGTGGCGGGACGATCGCGACTGAAGTCGCTCCTACAAACTAGCTGGGCATCGCTAGCTTGTAGGAGCGACTTCAGTCGCGACAAGCCGTGACGTAACCGCGCACTCCAGCTAAGCCGATCGCCTGCAAAGTCGCTTAAAGCTGCGCGGTGTAATAGCCATCGCGCCTGTCCACCGAAACGTCCATGCCGAACAACTGACTGAGCGCATGGCCGTTCAGTAGTTGTTGCTTGCTGCCTTCGGCGAACAGTCGTCCCTGCTGCAACATGACCACGCGTTCGATCTCGGGCAGGATTTCCTCGATGTGGTGCGTCACCAGCAGCAAGGTGGTGCCGTGTCGTGCGAGGCCGCGCAGGGTTTCCAGGAAATGCCTGCGCGCTGCCGGATCCAGGCCGGCGCAGGGTTCGTCGAGCAGCAACGCACGCGGCTGGTGCGCCAACGCACGCGCAATCAGCACACGCCTTGCTTCGCCGGTCGAGAGGCTGGCCATCTGACGGCCCGCCAGATGATCGGCGCCGATCAGTTGCAAGGCCTCCATGGCACGCTCGCGCATGCCTGGTGTCACCTGGTGATCCAGGCCCAGTCCGCGCGCGGCGAAGAAGCTCGATACCACGGCGTCGAATACTTCCAACGGCGTTTCGCTGGTGTAGTCCAGCTGCACCGCGGGAGAGACGATGCCGAGCAGCTTGCGTAGCTCACTGACATGCCAGCGTTCGCGGCCATAGATATGCACATATGACGAGCCGTCTTCGCGTGCCAGCGGGTATAGCTGGCGCGTGATGAGCTTGACCAGGGTGGACTTGCCCGATCCGTTCGGCCCCAGGATCGCCGTATGCTGGCCCTGCGCAATGGCCAGAGCGGGCAGGTCGATCAGTACGCGATCGCCACGAATCACGGTGGCGTTGTGGATATCCAGCAACGGTATCGCCGAATGAATCGCAGGCGCGGGAGACAGGTTCACTGGTCGGCGGTGTCCAGGGCTTTGCGTTCGCGCTCGGCCTGCGCGTCGCTGGCCTTCTGCACGTCCTTGGCCTTTTGTTCGGCCTTTTTCATATCGTCCCAGGGCGTGGCTACACGCTGCTGCGGCGCCTGGGGCTGGGGCGGTTTGCCCGAGCAGGCGGCGAGGACGAGCATGCACAGCACTATGGCCGTCCGTTTCATCGGTGTGGCATCCGTAGCGGGAAGTCAGGCTTGGCAGTGTCACGCCGCGGGCCGGCACGCGCAAGCCTGCGCGGAGGCGTTAAACTGTGACGCCATGAACAACCGTATCGATGCCTGGCAACTGCAAGGCCATACCGCGCTGATCACCGGCGCCAGCAAGGGTATCGGCTATGCCGCTGCCCGCGAGCTGGCGGCCCTGGGTGCCAACCTGCTGCTGGTCGCACGCGACGAGGATCATCTCGAGCAAGTGCGGGTCGAGCTGGCCGATGATTTCGACACGATCGACGTGCTCGCGTTCGGTGCGGATGTGAGTGACCACGAAGATCGCATGGCGGTATTCGACTGGATCGCCGATCTGGGCGCACCGTTATCCCTGCTGGTCAATAACGCAGGCGGCAACAACCCCGGCGCCACGCTCGGCTACGACGAGGGCGAGTACCGCGCGATCTTCGAGCAGAACCTGTTTTCGGCGTTCGAAATGTGCCGCCTCGCGCATCCGCAATTGGTGCAGCATGCGAACGCCGCGATTGTGAATGTCGGCTCGGTGTCGGGTGTGACGCATGTGCGCACGGGCTCGCCTTATGGCATGAGCAAGGCCGCGTTGCATCAGCTCACGCGCAATCTTGCCGCGGAATGGGCGGTCGATGGTATCCGGGTCAATGCGGTGGCGCCGTGGTACATCCGCACGCAACGCTCGGAGCCGGCATTGGCGAACGAGGATTACCTGGACGAAGTGCTCGATCGCACGCCGCTGCGCCGTATCGGCGAGCCAGAGGAGGTTGCCGCCGCGATCGCGTTCCTGTGTCTGCCTGCTGCGAGTTACATCACCGGCCAGGTGTTGGCGGTCGATGGTGGGTTCCTGAACTACGGGTTCTGAGTGAGCTTCGCTAGTTTGTAGGAGCGACTTCAGTCGCGACCCACAGTTACGTCACGGCTGATCGCGACTGAAGTCGCTCCTACAAGCTCAGGGGGCATTTCGATTCCCTGACGCTCACCCATTGCATTGAGCCAACTGCGACAGCAATTGAGCCTCGCGTTTTTCCAATGGCGGCTGGTCGCTCTTGAATGCCCGGCGCAGCTTCTGCTCGACATCGTCGTAGGCGTCGCGCAGCGCGTTGCAGGTTTCGCTGAAACTCAGCGGCCGGCATGGGTCCTGGACCCAGACGAAGTTATTGCCGACCAGATTCGGGTTGGTCCTGCCGCGATTGAGCTCGGGTGCGGATGCGCCGCCTCCGCCGCCTGGGCCATAGACCTGCGACAAGGGTCGAGGCGCGGCGCCGAGGATGCCGAAGGGCACCAGGTAAGGCTGCGGATCGCCGTTCTCGCTGATATAGCTTTTGCCGTCGGTCGCCTTGAGGCAGACGAACATCGCCGGTAGCGGTGCTGCGGGTGTGGATGGCCTGGGGGCGGGCGGCGTTGCCGGCGCCTGTGTGCTCGTGTCGGATGTGCTCGCCGGCGGCGGAGCGGGGCCGAGATCCTGCGGCAGGTCGAGCACTTCCTGTCGCTGGCCTTTGGCGCACGGTGCATCCTGATAGACCACCGCACCATTAGTAGCGGTGCATTTGTAGGCGGCACCCGCCATCGCGGGTACCGGTATCAGCAACATCAGGAAAAAAAGCCGCCGCATCAAAAGTCCGCGACATGTTCCTCGGCGGCGAAACCCAGCGCGACCGCGCCTTCGCCGACGTTGACCATGCCGGTGATGCTCATCGGCGACTCCATCAGGGCGACGCCGCATTCTTCACAGGCGGCCTTGAGTCCGTCGTAACCCGGGAGCTTGGCCAGCTCCGCCGGGTCGCCGCCGAAGCTCAGGCATACCGCCGGGACCAGCAGGCCGGCATGTACGCGTTGCGCGGCGTAATTGAACAGCGTTTCGGCACCGTGCTCGAAGCCGCGTACCTTGCCTACCGGCGAGGTGTCGCCACGATAGGCGCGAATCAGCGGCTTGATATCCAGCGCCGAACCGAGCATGGCACTGAACAGCCCGACGCTGCGATCGCCTTTCTTCTTGGCGCGCGCACGCAGGTAATAGAGGTCGCGCGGCAACATGTAGCCGTAGGAGTTGTTGGCGACGTGGGTCAGGCGCTCGCGGATCGCCGCGGGCGCTTCACCGGCCGCGATCAGGCGCGTGGCTTCGACGATGGTCGGCGCGGAACCGGCGAACAGGTTGCGTGTGTCGATTACCCGCATCAGGAACGGACCGGAAATACCGGCTTTTTCGCGTACCTCGCGGTAATGCTTGAGCACCGCAAAGCTGGCCTTGATCACATGATCGTTGATCGGGCTGCGCGTGGCGGTGATGGTCAGGCAGAACACGCAGTCGTGTTCGAGCACCAGCTTGTCGAGGAACAGCTGTTGCACTTCTTCGACCGAGCAGGGTTCGGTTTCCGCCGAGTGGCTGCGGCTGCCGAGCTTGTGCTCGATAAAGCGGGTGAGCTCGACCGGGTTGCGGTCGTCCATGAAGACTTCGCGGTCGACCCGTACCGTGATCGGCATGACGTGAATGCCATGCTCCTGCAAGAACGCCTGTGGCAGATCGCAGGCCGCGTCGATGGCCAGACCCATGCGCATCGGTGATCCCCTCTCTGTTGTGGGGCGGAACATAGCACGCTGGGGAGGGCTTGCCGACACATCGCATGGCCTAGGAACATTCCCGGGGTTTGGGGCGTCGGCCTCGCGACGGTTATGATGGAGCCACTTTTTGGCATTTTGCCGGCGTGGCGTCGCCGGTAACGCATGGTCGGGTGACCGTGCTTCGACCTTCAGGGGTCTTATGAAAAACAAGCAGGATATCGTCAGCAACTGGCTGCCGCGTTATACGGGTACCGCGCTGGAGGACTTTGGCCAGCACATTCTGCTGACCAACTTCGGTCACTACGTCGATCTGTTCGCGCAGTGGCACGGCGTGGAAGTCAAAGGCCGCGACCGGCCCATGCCCAATGCAACGGCCGATGGCATCACCCTGATCAATTTCGGCATGGGTAGCCCCAATGCGGCGACCGTGATGGATCTGCTCAGTGCGGTCGGGCCTCAGGCTGCCCTGTTCCTGGGCAAATGCGGCGGCCTGAAGAAAAAGAACGCGATCGGCGACCTGGTGCTGCCGATCGCGGCGATTCGCGGCGAGGGCACCTCGACCGACTACCTGCTGCCGGAGGTTCCCGCGTTGCCGGCGTTCCAACTGCAGCGCGCGGTGTCGACGATGATCCGCGATCTGGGCCACGATTACTGGACCGGTACGGTCTACACCACCAATCGCCGCGTGTGGGAACACGACGACGCCTTCAAGGCCTACCTGCGGCGCACGCGCGCGATGGCGATCGATATGGAGACGGCAACGATCTTTTCGGCCGGCTTCGCCAACAGCATCCCCTGTGGCGCGCTATTGCTGGTGTCCGATCAGCCGATGATCCCCGAAGGCATCAAGACCGAACTCAGTGACCGTAGTGTCACCGCCAATTTCGTCGAGTCGCATATCAAGATCGGCATCGAAGCGTTGAAGCTGGTGCGCCGCAACGGCCGCAGCGTGAAACATCTGCGTTTCGAAGACGACGCCGGCGAGATTTAAGGCCGCGCAAAGAAAAGGCCGCCGGAGAGCCGGCGGCCAAGGTTTGGGGAGTACCCACTGCAGCCACTCTTCTCCGAGTGGCTGCAGGAATCGAACGTCTTACAGGCTGAAGTCGTAACGAGCGCCGAGGCGGACGTAACGCGGATCCTGGAACGAACGCGGACGGAAGCAGTTGATGGTGGTAACGCCCGACGCGTTTTCGCAGGTTTCGAACAGCTGGGTGACGCGCTGCTTGCCGAGCAGGTTGAAGATATCGGCCGACAGCGTGACCTTGTGGTTCAGGAAGGCCGGCTGCCAGGCGGCACTGACGTCGACGTTGTACGTCCAGGGGTTGCGACCGTACGAACCGCGCGAGGCCGGTTGGCCGTTGCAGTAGAAATACGCCGCGCCGTAACCGACCGCGTCACCGCCGGCCGACAGCGGACGTGCACCGATACAGCTGATCGGCGTGCCCGAGGCGATGCGGGTGACGGTCGACAGGCTCCACTCTTCGGTCGGCTTGTAGATGCCCAGGATGCGCAGCTGGTGCTTCTGGTCGTTGGCCAACGGACCGTTGGTGTTCTCCATCAACTCAGGAGCGTCCCAGCTTTCCGTGGTCGACACGTCGGCCTGCACGATGTCGGAGTCGAGCTGACCTTCCGAATTGCCGTAGCTACGCGAGAAGGTGTACTCGATACGGCCGTACCACTTGTCGCTGAACTGATGCTCGGCGTAGAAGTCGAGCATGTAGTAGCCACGCTTGGCCTTCGGCTCGCCGATTTCCGCACCGGTGAGCGGCACGCTCAGGTACTGGCCCGGCGCCGGCGACAGCGTGAAGGTGTTCGCTACACCCGGGTTGTACAACCAGCAACCGGTACTGCGGCCCAGACCGGCAGCGACCTGATCGGACAGACCATTGGCGGCACCCCAGGCAATGAACGGACGGGCGTCGCAATCGTCATCGATCAGACTGCGCAGCTTGCGGTACATGGCCTTGGCACCGACGGTCCATTCCGGCGTCAGCTGCTTGTCGAAGCCCAGGATGAACTCGTCCTGGTAATAGGTCTTCAGGTTCTGAGCCGAAACCGTCTTGGCATCCGGCGGCACGCCGTTGGCGCCGTTGTTGTAGAACGTGGCGGAGTAGGGCGCATTCGTGCTGATGCCCTGCGGGATACCGGTGGTCGGGTCGATGCTGGTGAAGCTGTAGAGGTTGGACGGGAAGGTCGACGGACCGGCACCGCGTACGGCCACCGAGGTCGGCAGACCCAGGTGATAACGGCCCGCATTGGCGTAGACCTTCAGGGTGCTGTCACCGTAGACGTCCCAGGTCACGCCCAGGCGCGGATCGAGCTGGTTGCGCTCCTTCGCATAAGCCTGGCCGACGCCGTTGTAGTTGGTGAACTGTTCGTTACGCAGGCCGATATACGCCATCCAGCGATCGGTGACCTGCCAGTGATCTTCGGCGAACTCCGAACGTTGTGCGGTGCGAGCCGAGGTACCCGTGCTCAGGCCGGCCGATTCGACGTAGTAGCCGTTCGCGAAGTCTGCCGGGTTGTACAGGGTCGGGCTCAGGCCCAGGTTGATCAGGCGCTGCTTGATGGCCGTGCCATCGCCGATGTCGTTGTAGGTGTAACCCGTGCCGCCGATCGGCGAGCTGCCCCAGGTCGCACGCAGCTGGTAGTTATCCATACCGGCGCGCAGATCATGGCTGCCCAGGCGGTATTCAACGTTGAAGCTCCAGCCCGTGGTGCTGTCCTTGGAGCCGGGCAGCAGGGTCGACGTCGAGCCAAACTGGCAACTGGGTGCCGGATTGGTGGCCGAGATGGCGCGCGTGTCGGTAATGGCCGGACAAGCAGCGCCGCCGCTCGAAGAGGTGACGTCCTGCTCGTGCTTGGAGTTGCTCTTGCCGTTCATGGCGTTGATGGTCAGGTCATCGGTGATGTAACCGGTGTAGTGACCGACGTAGACGTTACCGCCCGGCGTGCCGTTGGTCTGGGTGCCGTTGTAGTTCTTGGTGTACTGGTGTCCCAGGTAGCTGCCGGTCGCTCCGGTCGTGTTGTTGTAGTTGTAGATCGAGGCATCGGTAGTTTCGGTATCGCCGATACCGGTGAACTCCAGGATGTTGCTATCGGTAATGTTCCAGTCGAACTTGGTCAACCAGCGGGTAATCTTGTTGCTGTCGTTCTGCGTCGTGTTGGTCGGCGCTGCGCCAGCCGTCGGCGTGTAGAACGTGTCGCTCGAGTGGATCATGTCGGCTGCGCCGAAGAAGAACAACTTGTCCTTGATCAGTGCGCCGCCGATCGAGCCGGAGTACTGCAGGTTGTTGTTGTCCGTCGGAGCGAAAGCATTGCCCTTCTGATAGAGCGAGCCGTCGCGGCGGAACACGTTGCGCGGCGACTGGGCGAGCTCTTCGGGTGACCACAGCACCTGAATGTCACCCTTCCATTCGTTGGTGCCGCGCTTGGACACGACGTTGATCACGCCACCCGTCGAACGGCCGTATTCAGCACCGTAGCCGCCGATCAGCACCTGTTCCTGGTCGATAGCGTCATACGGCAACTGGCGCGAGCTCACGCCGGTCAGCGGATTGGTGACCGAGAAACCGTTGATGTAATAAGCGTTCTCGGAGGCGGACGAACCACCGAACGACAAGGCGTTGCCGTAGCCGCGCGCCGCCTGGGTGGTACCCGGCGCCAGCAGCGCGACCGAACTGATCGAGGTACGGGCGATAGGCAGCTTGGACAGCTGATCGGCGGTGATCACGGCACGCGAGTCGACCGACGACACGTCGATGGACGGCAGCGCATTGCCCACGACCTGCACCGCAGAGAGGTTCTGGGCGTTCGCCGTGCTCGCTTCTGTCGCGAAGGAGACGTCGGTACCCTGGCTGATCTGGGTCTGCACGTTGTCGCGCGTGGCGACCGTCGCACCGTTCTTGATCAGGGTGACCTTGTAAATGCCGATCGGCAGAGACGCTGCACGATAGCGGCCGCCGGAGTCGACGGTAATGTCGCGCTTCTGGCCGCTGCCGGTGTTCTCGATGTGGACCGTGTCACCCGGCTCGGCGTTACCGAAGATCACGCCGGTCGAGTTGCTCTGCGCGAAGGCATTGCCTGCCGCGGCACTGAGCGCAAGCGTTACCGCGAAAGCGATCGCCTGGCGCTTGATAGGAAAACCTGTACGAAACTGCATTGACTCACCCTCCGATTAGAGCGGTCAGCTAGGGCTGTAAGGCCCAGCCTCCCCAAATGCTGCAAGTTTTTGTTTTTCCGCACTCATCCGCGCCGCCTCAGCACGCGCTGTGGCAACGGGAACGAGCTAGGCATTGAAATAAGACTCCCCTGCGCCGAGAACTTATCCCCAATTCGAAAGTTCTGGCGCGGTTTTGACACTACGATGGGTGGAAAAGTTACGCAACGGTTATCGCGGCGACAAAATCTTGTCGGAAATAATCGTTGGCATTATTTTTGCGTATGGCTTTTTTGAACGATAGGCAAGCAAGTGCCCGGATTAGGTGAGCAGTTGTCGCCTAATTGCTAGTGTTTGGCGTAATAAAAAACGATGTAAAGCAAGTAATTACGTAATTAGTTAACTGCGCGCGCATTAACTTGCGCGCGTTCAGGGTCATTTATTAATCAATAGTGAATGACTTGTGGCCTATGCCGGTTCGCAATAAAAAAAGCCCGCCGGGCGGCGGGCTTTTTTGAAACCGAGGCGACGCTCGGGTTCAGTAACGAGGCACCGAAGGGTCGACCTCGCTCGCCCACGCATCCATGCCGCCTTCCACGTTGTGTACCTTGGTGAATCCGTGGGCGGCAAAACGCTCCGCAACGCCCTTGCTGGAAATGCCGTGGTGGCAGATAAACGCCAGCGGCGTGTCCTTGGGCAGCGCGGCAAGCGCTTCGTAGCCTTCTTCTTCCAGCACCCGTGCCTGCGATAGCGGCGCTGCGGCAGCGCGGCCATGTGCCGGGCGCACATCGATCAGGGTAATGCTGCCCTCGTCCAGGCGCTTCTTGAGTTCCTGCACGGTGATCGAGGCGATTTCCTGTGCGCCGGGGAATTTCAGGCTGAGGCCTTCCCCCTGCACGGTCGACACCCAGTCGATCACGATGCCGTTGGCGCGCTGGGCGCTACCCGGATCGAAATGCACCTCGATGCCGTTGGCGACTACGACGATGTCGTGATCGCTGGCTGGCGCCAGCTGGAAGCCGGCGCTATGGTCCGGACCGATTTCCAGATGCAGCGCCACGCCCTGAGCGTTGGCCGTGCCCTGGCGGATGGCTTCGGCTGCCTTGTCGGTAATGGTGATTTCCGGCGGGGTGCGGTCCGGCGGGGTCGCGCCAAACAGCTGGTGAAGCTCGCCGCTGCCGTACATCTGGCGGATGATGTCCGCGCCGCCGACCAGCTCGCCTTCCACATAGAGCTGCGGAATCGTCGGCCAATCGCCGTAAGCCTTGATGCCTTCGCGGATCTCGGGATCTTCCAGCACGTTGACCGTATGGTATTCGGGCAACAGCTCGTTGAGCGTGTTGGTTGCCGCCGCCGAGAAACCGCACATGGGCTGTTGGCGGGTGCCCTTCATGAACAACACCACGCGGTGGTCCTTGAGCAGGGTTTCGATGCGGGTGCGCGTGGCGGTGTCGAGGGACATGGCGTGATGATCCGGCTAGGCAAAGATGAGGATGATACGCCTCATATGCTGCCGGGTGGCACCGGTTCAAGGTGTCGCACCACCCTGCGGTCGTGTGGGAGATAGGGGCGAGGCGACTCCTGCTGATCGTGCAGAGCCGCTTTCAGCATGGCGATAACCCGTTCGCCGTGTCCTGCGAAAGTCAGCTCGATCGCGGTGCGGCCGCCGAGAGCCTCGATCGGCGTATGCCACAGCCAGTCCCATATCAGCGCCCGGTTCGGTTCCAACTGCTCGGCCAGGGTGAAGATGCGACGAAGAACGCTGCTCATGGGCTCAGAACACGTAGCTCAGGGACAGGAAATAGCTGCTCGTCTGGCTGGCATCGACCATCGGGCTGTCCTTGACGGCGTTGGGCAGCAGGGCATATCGAAGGCCGGCCGAGGCTACCCAGGTATGCGACAGGCGGTAGATCGCGTTGATGCCCAGGTAAGGCGACGAGCCGCCCCCGGCGCGGTAGGTGTCCAGGCCGCTGCGCAATGCATCCCTGGCGCTGATGCCGTAGTAATAGTTGTTGAGTGCGCTATTGCTGTAGTTCACGCCCACCGTGGGCGTCAACGTCAGACTGCCTTGGGTAATCGGATAGCCATAGCTGAGGTCGAGCGCGGTGCCGCCGCCGTGGCCGGTAAACTCCTTCTGGGCGCTGGCCTGGACCTGTCCCCAATCGGCACGATGGCGCCAGGCGATGCCGGCCAGGCCGGAAATGTCGCGGTCGGAAAGACGGCGCAGGCGCGGATCGTTCGTATCGTCATGGCGGAAGCGATTACCCAGCGGCGACACGATCAGCGACAGCTCGTCGGCGCCCGGGCCGAGCAATTTGTAGCCAATCGTCGCCCCGCGCACATAGAAGGACTTGCCTTCGTAGCTGACCAGCGGCAGCGGCCAGGCTTTATTGTCGTAATCGCGGTAGGGGCTGGGGCTCCATGCGGCCGCGATGCCCAGCGTCCAGGTGGGTTTCTGTTCGGCGGCGGACTGGGCCTGGGCCGACAAGGGAAGGCCCAGCAGGAGGCACGCGGCAAGCAGGCCCGGAAGGCGCAAGGAATTTAGGAGCATGGAGATAGTGTGGGGTCGGGGGACGGGCTCTCAGCTTGCCCAGGGCACATTGCCTCAACATTGCGCCTGGGTTCGGTAGCTCCATATAAAATTGCGGGTTACCGGCCGAGGCATGGCGCGAAGAGATCACCCACATGCGAATCCTGCTGGTCGAGGACGAGCCGGAAATGGCGCAGGCGCTGCGGGCCGCCTTGCAGCGGCACGACATGCTTGCGGATATCGCCACAAGTCTGTTGCAGGCCCAGGAAGCCTTGCGTTGCCGGGTCCATGATTTGCTGCTGCTGGACCGGCAGCTTCCCGATGGCGATGGCGCGACGTTGATCCCGTTTGCACGCAAGTTGCAGGCCGATCTCCCGGTCATCATGTTGACCGCGCGCGGCTCGCTGGCCGATCGCGTGGGCGGCCTCGACCTGGGTGCCGACGATTATCTGGTCAAGCCGTTCGCGGTCGAGGAACTGCTGGCCCGGGTGCGTGCGATTGCGCGCCGCCCTTCGCAACTGGTGCTGCCTACCGCGACGATCGGCAACCTGCGTTTCGACTTTGCTGCCCGCGAAGCGTTCGTCGACGACCAGTTGCTGCACCTGCCGCGACGCCAGTTGCTGGTGCTCGAAGCGCTGTTCCTGCGGCTTGGGCGTACGGTGCGGCGCGAAGTGTTGCAGGAGTCGGTCTACGATTTCGACGACGCGATCCAGTCCAACGCGCTGGACGCACATGTATCCAAGTTGCGTCGCGCGCTGGCCGAAGCCGAAGCACGCGTGGACATTCATGTGATGCGCGGCATTGGCTACTTGCTAAGGGAGCAGGCCGGTGATCGACCGGAATAGATCGCTCACGTTGCAACTGTCGTGGCGCTTGATCTGGTTGCAGATCGCTATCGTGCTGGGCTTGATTGTCGCGCTCACGTACACGCTCTATAACGCCTCCGTCACCTATATCGACGAGGACGTGACACGTGCCGTGGTCGATGCGCTGGAACGCGATGGCCACGGCGGCCTGATGCTCCGCCCGGACGAGACGCTGGGTCAGTTGATGGCGTCGACACCCGGGCTGTGGTTCGCCGCTACCGACGAACAGGGGCATCGCTTGACGCATGGCGATGTACCGGTGGCCTATCGGCCGTTGGTCACGTCGCTACCTGAGCTGGAGGCATCGGAGATCCATGCCAATAGCGCACCGTATGTCTTGACCATGCGCATCTATGTGGCCGACACATCACTCGGGCGCATCCATGTCATCGCCGGCGGCGCGCCCTTGTCCGGGCCAGGTGTGCTGTTCGTGAAACTTATCGCCTACCTGGGCTGGCGCATGATCCTGCCGCTGGGCCTGGTGACCTTGATCGTGGTGCCATGGCTGATCCGCCGGGCCATGGCCGGAGTTGCCGAGGTGGCTGGGCAGGCGCAGGCCATCAATATCGACGAACGCGGTGCGCGCCTCGCCGATGGTTCGGTGCCACGCGAATTGCAGCCGCTGGTGCGTGCATTCAATGCGGCGTTGGAACGGCTCAACGAAGGCTACGATGCGCGCGACCGCTTTCTTATCGGCGCAGCGCACGAATTGCGCGCACCGATCGCGATCATCGAGGCGCGGCTTGAAGCGCTTGCGCCAGGTGCCGATCGCACGCGCCTGCTCACGGATGTGGCGCGACTGGCGAATCTTGCCGAGCAGCTGCTCGACCTGCAGCGGCTGGGCAAGGACGTAGCCAGCCTCGAGCCGTTGGATCTGGTCACGCTGTGCCGCGAAGTGACCGCCGACGTTGCGCCGCTGGTGGTGGACGCCGGTTACGAGCTGGCGCTGGATGCCCCCGACACACCGGTGTCGGTCATCGGCGATCGGCAATCGCTTTCGCGCGTTCTGACCAATCTGATCCAGAACGCCATTGCCCACGGCGGTGGGCAGGGATCGATCACAGTGGATGTTGCTGCCGATGGCGGTTTTGCCGTCAGCGACCAGGGCCCGGGTATTCCGGTCGAGGAGCGGGTGCGCATATTCGAACCGTTTTACCGGGTGCGTCCGAGCAGCAAAGGCACCGGGCTCGGCCTGCATCTGGTGCAGGAAATCATCACGCGCCATGGCGGACGTATCGATGCGGTCGAGGCCAGCGGCGGTGGTGCTCGTTTTCAAGTGCGCTTGTGTCGGGCTCATCATGAGGTGGCGGTTGCGTTACGGCAGGTCGCGACTGAAGTCGCTCCTACAAGCTAGCTGGGCATCGCTAGTTTGTAGGAGCGACTTCAGTCGCGACCGCCCCCTCTCTCACTATCACGCAGCGGTGCGCAGCTCCGACAGGTCCTTCGTCATATTCGCCAACGGTGCCAGCGCCAGACCGGCTCCCGGCGAAGGCAACACGACTTCACGGCTCGCGCGTCCCAACGCGGCGGGCTGTTCGCTCCAATGCAGCAATTCCATCGCGCCGGTATCGTCCTCGACCAGAGCGGTGCAGTGTTCGACCCAGTCGCCGTCGTTGAGATAGAGCATGCCGTCCATCGCGCGTACATGGCCGAAATGGATGTGGCCGCAGATATGGCCGTCGAAACCGCGTTCGCGTGCGTCGGCGGCGACGCGTTCCTCGTACGAGCGGATATAGGACAGCGCCTTGCCGATGTGCGACTTGATGATGATCGACAGTGGCAGATAAGGCAGTTCCATCCGTTGCCGCATCTTGTGCACGCGGCGATTGGTCCAGCAGATGAAGCGATGCATCACTTCGCCCAGGTGGATCAGCCAGGTGCGACCGATCTGCTCGGGATCGAATTCGTCGCCATGGCTGACCCGGTAGCGCCGGCCGTCGGCACCTTCGTGGATCGCATCCAGTTCGATCCTGACGCCACCGAAGGATTGGCCGGCCAGGCCGCGCATCGGGGCATCGTGGTTGCCTGGGATATAGGTCACCTCGACGCCGCGGCGGGCCATGTCCAGTACCTCGGCCAGCACCGCGCCGTGGTCGGGATGCCACCAGGTCCTTTTGGCCAGGGCTTCCATGTCGATGATGTCGCCGACGAGATAGAGCTTCTCGCAGCGCAGTTGGCGCAGGAAGTCGAGCAGGTAGCCGGCCTTGCAGTCGGGCGTGCCCAGATGGACGTCGGATATAAAAGCGCTGCGGCAGTGGTAGGTCGCCATGACGCGTGACTCCGGTGGTTAACCGGGATGCCAGTCTGCCCGCGCTTGGTCTCCGCACGATGGCGGATGGGTTGCAAACATGTTGCGGTGCAGGGTGTTTTAGCGGTTCAGCGCCGCCTGGACGGCAGGCCAGGCTTCGTTCGCCCAGAGGCCGTATTGCTCGCCCGAAGGGTGTAGCCCGTCACTGGCTACCTGGTTCGGGAAGGCCCGTGAGAAGGTGGTGATATCCACCCAGGCCACCTTTTCGATGGCGCACAGGTCCCGCGCGGCGGCGTTGTAGGCATCCAGCTCAGCGGCGATCTGTGCCACGTCGCGACCGGATTGCTGGCCGAAAGCGGTCACGCCCCAGTCCGGGATGGACAGGACGAAAACCCGTTCGCTAAGTGCGCCGGCCAGCTCGATGGCGCGGTCCAGCAGCCGCTGGAACTCGCCTCGATACTCGTCGACGCTGCGTCCCCGATACTGATTGTTGACGCCGATCAGCAGGCTGACCAGGTCGTACGGTGGCGTAAAGACGGTGGCGTCCATTGCCGCGCTCAATTCGTCGGTCGTCCAGCCCGTGGTGGCGACGATCTGCGCATCGTCGATGGCGATGCCTTCACGGCGCAACCGCGAGACCAGTTGGGCCGGCCAACGCTCCACCTCGGCGACACCTTCGCCGATCGTGTAGGAATCGCCCAGTGCCAGGTAACGCACGCGAATTTAAGCGACAGCTGCGGTGGCGACGGTGTGCGGTGCCTGTTCGGTCGCCATGCGTGCGAGCACGCGTTCCATGCGTACGAACACTTCGCGCAACTGATCCGGCGGCGGCAGCAGGGTCAGGCGCAGATGGCGGCTATGCGGCACGTTGAAACTGCTGCCGGGCACGACCAGTACCGACTCTTCTTCCAGCAGACGCAAGGCAAACGCGTTGTCGTCGAAATCGGCCAGCCGATCGGTACGAATGCGGGGGAAGGCATAAAGCGCGCCCGCCGGCGATACCAGGTCCAGGAACTGGCTGGAAGCCACGCCTTCGAGCACCGCGCGCCGCGCTTCATGGAGACGGCCGCCGTCCGCGGTCAATGCGCCGATGGTGGCTGCGCTTTCCAGCGCTGGACGCACCGCCCATTGCGCGGTGACATTGGCACACAGGCGCAGGGCGGCGAGCAATTGCAGCGCATCGCGGTAGTCGGCGCTACGGGACGGGTCGCCCGAGAGGCTCATCCAGCCCACCCGATAGCCGCAGGCGCGGTGCACCTTGGACAAGCCGCCGAAGCTGACGCAAGGCAGGTCGCCGGCGACTTCGGCCAGAGGTTGGAAAGTAGTGCCGTCGTAGAGAATCTCGTCGTAGATCTCGTCGCTGAGCAGCAGCAGGTTGTGCCGTGCCGCGACGGCGACGATCTGTTCGAGCAACTCGCGCGGGTAAACCGCACCGGTCGGGTTGTTCGGGTTGATCAGGACCAGGGCGCGGGTACGTGGCGTGACCAGCGATTCGATTTCCGCCGGATCGGGCAGGTGGCCGTTTTCGGCCAGGCAGCGGTAGTAGCGCGGCTTGCCATCGTTGAGGATGGTGGCGGCGCTCCACAGCGGGTAGTCCGGACTCGGCAACAGCACTTCGTCGCCGGGTTGAAGCAGTGCACGCAGGCTGAGATCGATCAGTTCGCTGACGCCGTTGCCGACGAAGATACGCTCGATTTCCACACCCTGCGCGCCGCGCAGACGCTGCTGGCGGGCAATCGCCTCGCGCGCTTCCTCCTGGCCTTGCTCGTGGCCATAGGCCTCGCTGTCGCGCAGGTGCGCGCCGATTGCGTCGCGCAGGTGGGCTGGCGTTTCGAAGCCGTAACGGCCTGGATTGCCGATATTGAGCTTGATGATCGGCAGCCCGGCGGCTTCGAGCTCGCGCGAGCGGCGGGTCAATGCGCCGCGAATTTCATAGCGCACGTCCGCCAGGTGCGCACTGGGCTTGATCGAAGCCACTGCTGGTTGTCCTTAATGTGTCAGGCTGATGTCGCTCCGGATGCTAGCAGCGTTGGGTGGTTTGGTGCGAGGCACCAAATGGGGGATGGCTCGCAGCAAACGGCTTTACCGCCCCTTACTGCAGGGTCTATGGCTGGCGTGGCAATCGCCCTTCGACCCCATGGCCCAGGCATAATCACCACCCATGACGGATTTCGAATCGATCGAGCGCCTGCGCCGTATCGGCTGGCGGGGCGATAACTTGCCGACCAACGGTCGTCGGCTGGCCCGCGTGGTCGCGCAGCACCGCGCAGGCTACGAACTGCATGATGGCGAGAACCTGTTCGGCGCACAGCCAGCCGGGCATTTTCTCAAGCGCAATCTTGATCCGGTCGAACGCCCGGCCGTGGGCGATTTCGTCGAGATCGAAGAGGGCAAGCCGCCGCATATCGTCACGGTGCTGCCGCGCCGCACCCTGCTGTCGCGTGCCGCCGCCGGCGAACGCTACGAGCGCCAGTCGATCGCCGCCAATATCGATTACGTCCTGGTACTGACCGGCCTCGATGGCGATTTCAATCCGGCGCGTATCGAGCGGTATCTGTCGCTGACCGAAGGCTCCGGTGCGCAGCCGGTCGTGCTGTTGAGCAAGCTCGATACCCGCGACGATGCCGCCGAGATGATCGAAGCCTTGCGTTCGCGTCTGCCCGCCGGCACGCCGGTGCATCCGATCAATGGCAAGGATCCGGCCAGCGTGGCCGTACTGATGCCGTATCTGCAACCGGGCGACAGCGCCGTGCTGGTCGGTTCGTCGGGTGCGGGCAAGTCCACGTTGACCAATACCTTGCTGGGCAGCGAGCGCATGGCCACCAATGCGGTGCGCGAACATGACAGCCGCGGTCGCCACACCACCACGCATCGCGCCTTGCTGGAATTGCCCAGCGGCGGTTGTCTGATCGACACGCCGGGGATGCGCGAGCTCAAGCTCACCGGCGACGAACATCTCGATTTGTTCGCGGATATCGAAGAGCTGGCGGAAACCTGCCGGTTCGCCGATTGCGGCCACGGCAGCGAACCTGGCTGCGCGGTGCAGGCTGCGCTGGACAGCGGCGAACTGTCGCACGAGCGCTGGCGTAATTATTTGAAGCTGCGCGATGAGCGCGAAGAGCAGGCGGCCACGCTCGAAGCCAGGCTGCGTCGCCAGCGCGGCGGTCGCCCGCCCGCGCGGCCGCACAGCCCACGTGGATCGCGCGACCGCGATTGAGGGGAATTCCTCTGAAACCCGGCTAGCTTGTAGGAGCGACTTCAGTCGCGACCAGCCGTGACGTAACCGTGATTCGCGACTGAAGTCGCTCCTACAAGCTAGGTGAGCGGTTTTTCAAAGTTCGTTGGGGTCGCTCCTACAAGAAACCAGGCGTTTGGTTCTAGTATCGGCGGTGTATCAACAGGTGGGCGGCTTCGATGCGTCGGTTGTCTTCATCCAGCACGTTTTTCTACAAGTGGGTATTTCCGCTGATCTGGCTGGGCCTTGTGGGCTTCGTTTTCGTCATGGGCTTCTTTAGCCCGCACATCCGCCAGTACCCGCCGCCCGATCCGGTGATCGTGGCGATGCCGATCATCATGCTGTTCGCCGGTTTTTTCCTGTTTCATCGCCTGCTCGGTGGCCTGGCCGACGAGGTCATGCTCGATGGCGACACCTTGATCGTCAAAAAGGGTGATGAGCAGCTACGTATCGCCCTGGCCGAGGTGATCAACGTCAATTCGCTCAGCGCCGTCAATCCGCGCCGTATCAGCCTGCGCTTGCGCAACAGTACACGCCTGGGGCGCGATATCGATTTCATCCCCGCGGGCCGTAGACCGTTCCGGCTTCTTGGTATGACTCGACTCGATCCTCTCGCCGAAGAACTGATCGACCGCATCGACGCATTGCGCCGGGGCAGCCGATGAACGCAAGCCATCAGGTCGCTCCGGAACTGCAGCGTTACGCCGATCTCGATCAGCGCCTGCTGGCAGCGGTGCGGGGTATCCGCATCCTGCCGACCGTGGCCTGGCCGGCCTCGCTCGAAGACCGCATGATCGAGGCCTATACCAAAGGCAACTACACCCTTCCAGATGTCAGCTACCAGCGGCCGGACCTGACCGAGGCGCGTGCCGCACTGGCGGCGATCGAACGCGAAGCCGATGACGGCGACCCGCTGGGCGACTACCTCAAACGCACCGCCGAATCCTGGCGTATCGCCGCGGAAATGCTCGAAGCGGTCGGTACCGCGGGCGTTACCGAGCCGTCCATCGCCTTGTACGGTCGACCGGGCGATTCGATTCCCGGCAGCAGTCGCAGCAACCTGGATGCGGCCAACTACTTCGTCGAGCTTGCCGACGAGCTGGGTGCCGATCTCGAAGACGACGACATCAGTGCGAATATTTCGGCTGAGGTCCTGAGTGCCGACCTTTCGCGAACGCTGGACGCTTTTTTCGGTGCCGGCATCATCAGTGTCGAAGTCGACAACGAACTCACCGCGAAGGCCGCGGCTGGCGCCACGCGCGTGCGCCTGCGTGGAGGCACGCGTTTCAGCGAATACGACCGGCACCAATTGCTGGCGCACGAAGCTTTCGTGCATTCGTTGACCGCGCTCAACGGCCGGGCACAACCGCTGCTGGCGTCGCTGGCACGCACCTCGCCGCGCGTCACTGCGACGCAGGAAGGCCTGGCCGTGTTTGCCGAGCTGATGTCCGGCGCGATCGATATTGCGCGACTCAAGCGCATCAGCCTGCGCATCATCGCCATCGACATGGCCCTCAATGGCGCGGATTTCGTCGAGGTCTACAAATACTTCAAGGCCTTCGATCAGTCGCCCGCCGACAGCTTTCATTCGGCGCAGCGCGTGTTTCGCGGCGTGCCTTTGACCGGCGGCGCGGCTTTCGCCAAGGACAATGTGTACCTGTCTGGTTTGCTGGCCGTGCATACCTTCTTCCGCTGGGCTCTGAAGCAGCGTCGGATGGACATGCTGCGGCATCTTTTCGCCGGCAAGCTGGCCCTGCACGATGTGATGACACTCGAACCGTATTTCGCCTCGGGCGCGATCGTGCCGCCGCGCTGGTTGCCGCCATGGATGCAGCACGTGCACGGTTTGGCCGGCAAACTGGCGTTCTCGTTGTTCGTCAACCGCATCCATATGGGCAAGGTGCAGGCCGAGGAAATCTCGCTGGGCCTATAAGGCATCTGCATGCAACCCACACCTTCCGACTATTGAGCCGTCGCGGCCGCTGAGGTCAGATGTAAGCCTGAGGGCAGGCTGGGTTGTTGCAGTGCGGAAAACATATCGAGTGATTCGAATGTCTCGCATTGAGCGTTAGTGGCGAGAGTGCGCAGGGGCGACGGTGTTAACATCCGAAGCTTGTCGGGCCAGCATTCGCCGCGCCCCGCCCACTTCCCTTCTTTATCCTTTTTTCGAGCAGGACACCGATGGCCATCTCAGACGATCTCAGGCAGGCAGCACTCGAATATCACCGCCTTCCGCGTCCGGGCAAAATCAAAGTCACCGCCACCAAGCCGATGGTCACGCAGCGCGATCTATCGCTGGCGTACTCGCCGGGTGTGGCTTATGCCTGCGAGGCGATCGTCGACGATCCGCAGCAAGCCAGCGAGCTGACCGCGCGCGGCAACCTGGTGGCGGTGATCACCAACGGCACGGCGGTGCTCGGCCTGGGCAATATCGGGCCGCTGGCCGGCAAGCCGGTGATGGAAGGCAAGGGCGTGCTGTTCCAGAAGTTCGCCGGCATCGACGTGTTCGATATCGAGATCGACGAAAAGGATCCGGACAAGCTGGTCGACATCATCGCCAGCCTGGAGCCGACCTTCGGCGGCATCAACCTGGAAGACATCAAGGCGCCGGAGTGCTTCATCGTCGAGCGCAAGCTCCGCGAAAGGATGAAGATCCCGGTCTTCCACGATGACCAGCACGGCACCGCGATCATCGTGGGTGCGGCGATCATCAACGCGCTGGAAGTGGTCGGCAAGAAGATCGGCGACGTGAAGCTGGCGACCACCGGCGTCGGCGCGGCCGGCATCGCCTGCCTGGACATGCTGGTGGCGTTGGGCCTGAAACCCGAGAACATTCTCGGTTTCGATCGCGACGGTGTGCTCTATACCGGGCGCGACAATATGGATCCGGACAAGCAGCGCTACGCACGCGATACGGCCAAGCGCACGCTGGCCGAGATCGTCGATGGCGTGGATATCTTTCTCGGTCTTTCCGCCGGCGGCATCCTCAAGCCGGAGATGGTCGCCACCATGGCGCCGCGTCCGATCATCATGGCGCTGGCCAATCCGTCGCCGGAAATCCTGCCCGAGGACGCCAAGCAGGTGCGTCCGGACTGCATCATCGCCACCGGTCGTTCGGATTACCCGAACCAGGTCAACAACGCCTTGTGCTTCCCGTATCTGTTCCGCGGCGCGCTCGATGTCGGCGCCACGGTCATCAACGAAGCGATGAAGCTCGCCTGCGTGCGCGCCATCGCCGAGCTGGCACGGATGGAAGCGGGCGATCTGGCCGGCGCGTATGGCGGCGACGTGCCGACGTTCGGGCCGGAATACCTGATCCCGCGTCCGTTCGATCCGCGCCTGCTGGTGATGCTGGCGCCGGCGATCGCGCGTGCGGCGATGGACTCGGGCGTGGCAACGCGTCCGATCGTCGACATGGATGCCTATGTCGAAAAGCTCGACCAGTTCATCTATCGCACCGGGCTGATCATGAAGCCGGTGTACGAGCGCGCGCGTGCCGATCGCAAGCGCGTGGTCTATTCCGAAGGCGAGGAAGAGACGGTATTGCGTGCCGTGCAGACGGTGATCGACGAGAAGCTGGCCTTCCCGATCCTGATCGGTCGTCCGGACGTGATCGAGACGCGCATCCAGCGACTGGGCCTGCGCATGCGCGAAGGCGTGGATTTCGAGCTGACCAATATCAACGACGATCCGCGCTTCAATGATTATTGGCAGCAGTATCACGCTCTCACCGAGCGCCGTGGCGTGTCGCCGGCAGCGGCAAAAAACCTGTTGCGTTCGCGTCCATCGCTGATCGCCTCGATCATGGTCGAGCGCGGCGAAGCCGATGCGATGATCTGCGGCCTGGTCGGGCGTTATCACAAGAAACTTGGCTACATGCGCAGCGTGTTCGGCCTGGATCCGGGTGTCAGTTGCACCTCGGCGATGACCGGCGTGATCAACGACAAGGGCGCGTGGTTCTTCTTAGATACGCATGTGCAGCTCGATCCGACCGCCGAACAGATCGCCGAGGCTACCTTGCAGGCGACCTATCGCCTCAAGCTGTTCGGCATCGAACCGAAGGTGGCCTTGCTGTCGCATTCGAATTTCGGCAGTCACGATAACCCGAGCGCGCAGAAGATGCGCAAGGTCTACCAGATCCTTCGCCAGCGCATGCCCAAGCTGGAAGTCGACGGCGAAATGCAGGCCGATAGCGCCTGGGACCAGAACGTGCGCCATCTGATCTTCCCCAACAGCACGCTGACGGGCCGCGCCAATCTGTTCGTCATGCCCAATCTCGACGCCGCCAATATCACCTACAACATGGTTCGCGTGATGACCGACGGCGTGGCGATCGGCCCGATCCTGATGGGCGTGGACAAGGCCGCGCACATTTTGACGCCGGCTTCGACGCCGCGCCGCGTGGTGAACATGACGGCGATCGCGGCGGTGGATGCGCAGATTCGCGCGGCGCAGTCGAAGGGGTAAGACTAAGTTACGTCACCGCCGCTTATTCCTGGCCCGGATCGCTCCAGTCCGCGGCCTTCTTCGCGGCGGCCTCCACCTTTTGCCAATACGCTTCGGCCGTCTTTTGTACTAACGGCGGCAACTGACTAAAGTTGCTGCCCGGCTTGTGCCATAGGCTGTCAGAGTCCTGGTTCGGCAAGTTGCCACGGATGGCGTATTTCTGATCCTTGTAGACCATGATCAGCTTGACCGACGTGCCGTCGAGCCCGTCGCAGGCAATCCAATACGGAACGACGACCAAAGGCTCGCCATTGCCGGCGTCGATCACATTCACCAGCGATGTCAGCATCTGCAGGCCGCACAGGGCGCTGCCGTTGGTGTCCTTGATCTCCCACTTGGTGACATAGCCGCCGTGGTCCTGCATAAAGCCGTAGGCATGCAGCGAGACGTAGCTTTTGTCGTCCACCGTCGGGCCATGGTCGTTACCGCCAAAGGCCAGGATGCGATAGGAGCCGTCGGCGTCTCGATATTCCAGCGCCTTGAGCAGCTTGCTGCCGTTGTCGTAGTAGCTGGCGACATCATCCTTGTCGCTGCCTGTGACCGGCGCCACTCGCAGATCGGTCGCGCTTGTGGTGGCGGCGAGCAGGCCGGTGGCGAAGGCAGCGGCCCATAGTCCGTAACGCATAAACGATCTTCCCGTGATGTTTGGTCCAGCCGGCGAGGATAACCGCTGGCAGGTGGCCCGGCGGCGGCCGGTCAAGCCACGCATATCAGCCATTCGCCGCCGTATTGTGGTGTTTTTCAATTGGCGGAAAGCCGCTTCAGAGCTAAACTCGGAGGGTTCCCCGCTTCCCTTTGCGGAGGCGATTCACCTACAGCGGCCAAGCCCCTCGGCGCCGCGGAGACACGCTCCCCATGGATCAGCTCGACGACATCCTGCACCAGGACCTCGATCCCACCGAAACCCAGGAATGGGTGGAATCGCTCAATGCGGTGATCAGCCATGACGGCACCGAACGCGCGCATTACCTCTTGGAGCGGATGGTCGACTCGACCCGCCGCGCGGGCGGCTATCTGCCGTTCGATCCGACCACCGAGTACATCAACACCATCTCGCCCAACCAGGAAGCCAAGAGCCCTGGCGATGCCGCGCTGGAATGGCGTATCCGTACGCTGATCCGCTGGAACGCGATGGCGATGGTGGTTCGCGCCAACCGCAAGCCGGGCGAGCTGGGCGGCCATATCGCCAGTTTCGCCTCGTCGGCGACGCTGTACGACGTCGGTTTCAACCATTTCTGGCGCGCACCGAGCGCCGAGCATCCGGGCGACCTGGTGTTCCATCAGGGCCATTCCAGCCCGGGCGTGTATGCGCGTTCGTTCCTCGAAGGCCGTCTGGGCGAAGAGCAGCTCGACCTGTTCCGTATGGAAGTGGCCGGCAAGGGTCGTGGGTTGTCGTCCTATCCGCATCCCTGGCTGATGCCCGATTACTGGCAGGCGCCGACGGTGTCGATGGGTCTGGGTCCGATCCAGGCGATCTACCAGGCGCAGTTCTGGAAATACCTCGAGCACCGCGGCCTGGTGCCCAAGAGCGACCGCAAGGTGTGGTGCTTCCTGGGCGACGGCGAAACCGACGAGCCCGAATCGCTCGGCGCGATCTCGCTGGCTGGCCGCGAAGGTCTGGACAACCTGGTCTTCGTGATCAACTGCAACCTGCAGCGTCTGGACGGCCCGGTGCGCGGCAACGGCAAGATCATCCAGGAACTCGAAGGCGTGTTCCGCGGTGCCGGCTGGAATGCGATCAAGCTGGTCTGGGGCAGCTACTGGGATCCGCTCCTGGCGCGCGATTCCAAGGGCGTGCTGCGCAAGCTGATGATGGAAACCGTCGATGGCGAGTACCAGGCCTGCAAGGCTTTCGGTGGCGCCTATACGCGCGAGCATTTCTTCAACAAGTATCCGGAAACCGCCGCGCTGGTCGCCAACCTGTCCGACGACGATATCTGGCGCTTGAACCGCGGCGGCCATGACCCGCACAAGGTCTACGCGGCCTACCACGCGGCGGTGAACACCAAGGGCATGCCGACGGTGATCCTGGCCAAGACGGTCAAGGGCTACGGCATGGGCGCGGCCGGCGAATCGCAGAATCCGACGCATCAGCAGAAGAAGCTCGATGCCGATGCCGTGCGCCACTTCCGCGACCGTTTCAATATCCCGGTGCCGGACGACAAGCTGGCCGATGTGCCGTATTTCCATCCCGGCAAGGATTCGCCGGAAGTGCAGTACATGCTCGAGCGCCGTCGCGCGCTGGGCGGTGCGCTGCCGCAGCGTCGCCGCAAGACCGACGTGAGTCTCAAGGCACCGGAGCTGGCCGCTTTCGAGCAGATCACCAAAGGCACCGGCGAGCGTGAAATCTCCACCACCATGGCGCTGGTGCGCGGCATGAACCTGATGCTGCGCGACAAGCAGATCGGCGAGCGCATCGTGCCGATCGTGGCCGACGAAGCGCGCACGTTCGGCATGGAAGGCATGTTCCGCCAGATCGGTATCTACGCGCCGTTCGGCCAGAAGTACCGTCCGCAGGACGCCGACCAGCTGCTGTACTACCGCGAAGACCAGAAGGGCCAGGTGCTGCAGCAGGGCATTTCCGAAGCCGGCGGCATGGCGTCGTGGATGGCCGCGGCCACCAGCTACAGCCTCAGCAACCAGCCGATGCTGCCGTTCTTCATTTATTACTCGATGTTCGGTTTCCAGCGTATCGGCGACCTGGCCTGGGCGGCTGGCGACATGCGTGCGCGTGGCTTCCTGATCGGCGGTACCGCCGGTCGCACCACGTTGAACGGCGAAGGCCTGCAGCACGAAGACGGTCACTCGCATCTGCTGTCCGGCTCGATCCCGAACGTGAAGTCGTACGACCCGACCTTCTCCTACGAGATCGCCGTGATCATGCAGGACGGTACACGCCGCATGCTCCAGGAGCAGGAGGACGTCTACTACTACATCACCGTGATGAACGAGAACTACAGCCATCCCGACCTGCCGCAGGGCGTCGAGGAAGGCATCATCAAGGGCATGTACCTGTTCAAGGACGCCGGCAAGCCGAAGAAGGGCGAGCCGCGCGTGCAGCTGCTGGGTTCGGGCACGATTCTGCGCGAAGTGATCGCTGCCGCCGAACTGCTGGAAAAGGATTTCGGCGTCAGTGCCGACATCTGGTCGGTACCGAGCTTCAGCGAAGTGCGTCGGGAGGGTTTCGATGCCGAGCGCTGGAACCGCCTGCATCCGGAATCCGAGCAGCGCGTGCCGTATGTCACCGGCTTGTTGCAGGCCCACCAGGGTCCGGCGATTGCCGCGACCGACTACGTGCGCGAATACGCCGATCAGATCCGCGCGTTCATGCCCGACGGCATGCGCTACACGGTGCTCGGCACCGACGGCTACGGCCGCTCGGATACGCGCGAACACCTGCGTGGCTTCTTTGAGGTCGACCGTTACTGGATCGCACACGCCGCGCTGGCGGCCCTGGCGAAGGACGGCAAGGTCAACGCCAAGGATGTCGCACGCGCGATCAAGACCTACAAGCTCGATCCGGACAAGCCCAATCCGCAGACGGTTTGATAACATCAGCAAGAGACGAAGCCCGCCGCAAGGCGGGCTTTTTTTAGGTATGCGGTTGCCGGGAACCGATCACAGGGGGTAAGGAAGCATGAGTTCGCAAGACGAGTTCGCAAGACATTCCAGTCAGGGCCAGGGCGTCGAGATGCAGCAAGCGCCGCCTCCCATGCAGGTAGGCGGTGTCAGCCAGGACCAGGTATTGGCACATGCGCATGCGATCAGAAACGCCGCATGCCCGCTATGCAAGAAACAGCAGTCGCCGGTCGACATGCGCGAAGAGCACTGGGTATGGTCGGCGCTGGTAGTGACACGGTATGGCCGCAAGACACGGCTTTGCTGCCGCGATTGCGGTCGTGCCCACAACCTGCGAGCGCTGGGCAAGAGCGCCGTGCTTGGCTGGTGGGGTTTTCCGTTCGGTTTGTTGATCACGCCGTACAAAATAGGCATGAACCTGCACGGATATTTTCGCAAGGATGGCAACACGCCGTCCCCGGAACTGCAGCGTTGGGTGCGGTCGCGGCTCGCCGAGCGCGGTTAGGCGGCGCGTGCGTACACCCATAAAAAAACCCGCCACATGGCGGGTTTTTTTTGGTGTAGATCGGGCTCAATCGTCGTCGCTGCGAAACAGATGCCGCAGCAGGAAGAAAGCCCCGACGGTTCCGGCAACAATCGCCACGGTGGCCGTCGGATGACGTTTCACCTGGCGGCGCAGGCGTCGATATTGGTAGTTGGCTTCGTCGGCCAGGTCTTCCGCGGCGTGGGCAACGCGCCGGCTGTAGCCGATGTGCTTGCTGCTGAACCTGCGGCCCGCTTCGCGGCCACGCTCGGCGAGACTGCCAGCGCGTTCGGCGGCTTCGTCGGCATAGTGACGCACACGTTCACTGACGCGTTCGCCGACGCCGTTGATGCTGTCCTGAATATCGCGTTGTCTGCTCATGGCGGTCTCCTTGGGTGTCGATCCCAGAAACTGCCAGTCCGACCGTGAGTGGTGTGTAAATAGCCCGTTCGCTCGTTCAGAAACCGGGCTGTCTAGATACGCGCCGAGCGTTGCTGCCTGTCGAGCGGTCGTTCTCGGAGGCTTTCATCGGCGCCGACTTTTTCGGCCGGTTCGTGACCATAGGTTTCGTTTCGCTCGAACGCCAGGCTGCTGGCGGCATACAGGGCTTCGTACGAAACCAGCTTGTGCCGCAGCCAGTCGCGCAGGCGCGGCCCGAAGACCTCGTTGACCTTGCTGGCCGTCTGATGCGGCTGGCCGGTAAGCGCGGCCTGTTTCCAGGGTTCGAGCTCGGGGTAGCTGATGGTTTGCCGGCAGGCATCATCCAGCTTGGCGTTGGCCGGAAGCTCGAGGAACTGGCACAGGCGTTGCCATTCGCTCTCCGGATCCCGCGTAAGGTCTTCCAGAAATACGAAGTGATGATGCGGCGAGCCGATATGGGCTCGATGGATCTCGGCCGCGCGGTTCCAGCGGCCTACCCAGCGCGCCAGGTCGCCACCGAAAGCGTTGCTGGCGTCGTAGCGCATGTTGGCATCGAGCAGCGAGGCCATGACGTCGATGCCCGGACGGATCACATGGACGAAGCGTGCGTCAGGCAGGTAGCGCTCGATGTCGTCCAGGTACAGCAGGTGCGCAGGGGTCTTTTCGATCCACATGGAGCGCCCGGCTCGCTCGGTAAGCTTGTCGAGCATCTCGAAGAAACGCGTGGCGCAGGTATCTTCTCGCCACGGGGCATGGCTATGCGGTGGCAACTTGCCCAGCAAACTGCGTTGCAGATCCAGAAACTCCCGCCGGCCATAGCGCCGGGCCAGCCCCAGCCGGCGGGCGAGGCGTTCGCGCGGCGCCTTGGCATCCCGGTCGCCCCAGCGATAGGCCGTGCCGCCGAGGAGACGAAGGAAGAACGCGGTTTCCGGGAGGGTGAAGACTTCGGGGTGGCGGGCAAGCATGGCCTGAACGACCGTCGTGCCTGAGCGCGGACAACCCACCACAAACGTGCGACGCATGAGCTGCGTATCCCCCTTCTCACCGACATGTTCAGCCCGCCTGCACGGGTCAGAACAAGAACGCGTCAGGTTCGCGAAAGGTTGACGCCGGCATCAGGGGAATACCGATGGGGCGTCAAAATGCGAGCTCATCCACATTTCAGCCGGTCATGAACGGGCCGCCGCGCTTCAGGGCACGCTGATAGGCGGGTCGGGCGTGGATGCGCTCGAGGAACTGCCACAGCCTCGGATAGCTCGCCGCATCCAGGCCGGCGCGGCTGGTCGCCGCTTCCAACGGGAAGCTGAGCTGGATATCGGCGGCGCTGAATTCATCGCCCGCAAACCAGGCGGCTTTGGCCAACTCGCCTTCGAGGTAATCCAGGTGCAGCTTGACCTGGGGATCGACGAAGCCCTGGAGCGCCTTGTTAGAGACGCCGCGCAACACGGGTTTGACGAAGAACGGCGCGGGCGTGGTCGCTACCCGTTGAAACACCAGTTTCAGCAACAGCGGCGGCATCGCCGAGCCTTCGGCGTAATGCAGCCAGTAGGTACAGCGCAATCGTTCGGGCGTGCCGGCGGCGGGCAACAGGCGGCCGCCGCCGTAGCGACCGGCAAGGTATTCGATGATGGCTCCCGATTCGGCCAGTACCAGCTCGCCATCGACGATCATCGGCGATTTGCCCAACGGATGGATGCGCCTGAGTTCCGGTGGCGCCAGCATCGTCTTGCGATCGCGCTCGTAGCGTTTGACTTCGTAGGGTATGCCCAGCTCTTCCAGCAACCACAGGATGCGCTGCGAACGGGAGTCGTTGAGGTGATGTACGAGGATCAAGAGTGGCTCCAAGGGGCTGGGGAACGGGGGGTGGGGAACGGGGAGCGGGGAACGGGGAGCGGGGAACGGGGAACGGGGAACAGGGAACAGGGAACAGGGAACAGGGAACAGGGAGAGTGTGCGTCGCTTTCTACCATTCCCTGTTCCCCATTCCCCGTTCCCCAACCCCCATTCCCCAATCCCCCGCAAGCGAAAGCTGCTCGCTCAAAAAATCCACAAACGCATGCACACGATGCGGTACCAATCGCCGTTGCGGCGTGACGGCGTGGATACCTGAATCGGGCAGGGCATAGTCGGGCAACACGACCTGCAGCCGGCCGCTGCGCAGGTCGTCGTGAATATGCCAGATGGAATGCTGGGCGATGCCGATGCCGGCCAGCGCGGCATCGCGCAGCTGGTCGCCGAAATTGCTTTCGATGCGTCCATCGACACGCACGCGATAGGTTTCGCCTTCACGGTCGCTCAATTCCCAGACATCGTGCCGGCCGTTGCTGCCCACTTGCACCAGGCAATCGTGGCGAGCCAGGTCTTCGGGTTTGCGCGGCGTGCCGTGCTTGCGCAGATAGTCGGGCGAAGCGCACAGCGCGCGCTGGTTGGATGCGATGCGTCGCGCGACCAGACTCGAATCGCTCAGGCGCCCGATACGAATGGCCAGGTCCAGGCCTGCGCTGACCAGGTCGACCAGCTGGTCGGTCAGATGCACGCTGAGCTTCACTTCCGGGTGGCGTTCCAGAAAAAGCGGCAGCAGCGGCGATACGTATAGACGTCCAAATGTGGCCGACATGGTGACGCGAAGCGTGCCGGTGACGCCCAGGCTTGCGCTGCGCAGGCCGGAGGTAAGCGCATCCAGATCGTCGATCAGCGTGCGGCCCTGCTCGGCCAATAGCGCGCCTTCCGGTGTGGCGTGCAACTGGCGGGTCGTCCGGTGCAGCAGGCGAACGCCGAGCTCTCGCTCGAGCCGCATCAGGCGCTGACTGGCCACCGCCACCGAGATATCCAGGCTACGCGCGGCGGCGCTGATCGATCCAAGATCCAGAGCTTTGATAAATAAGAAGATATCGTCAGGACGCTGCATGATTATCAATGAAGAATTGAAAATGATTAAGTCAATCGATGGTTGTTGAAGAATATGCCTCTGTCTACGCTGGCGCATCTCTTTTTTGGACCTCGAGTCATGACGCCGGCTGCACATTCCCGCCCCAGGACACCGTGGGGCCTGTACTCACTCACCGCCGGTGCCTTTGGCATCGGTACGACCGAATTCGTCATCATGGGTCTGCTGCTGCAGGTCGCTGCGGATCTGCACGTCACCATTGCTGCCGCCGGCTTGCTGATTTCCGGCTATGCGCTGGGCGTCTTCGTCGGTGCGCCATTGTTGACGGTCGCTACCAGCCGGATGCCGCGCAAGGCAGCATTGGTCGCGTTGATGATCATCTTCACGCTCGGGAATATCGCCTGTGCGATGGCGCCGAGCTACGGCTTCCTGATGGCCGCACGCGTGCTTACCTCGCTGGCGCACGGAACGTTCTTCGGCATCGGCTCGGTCGTCGCCACCGGCATGGTGCCGGCGGACCGCAAGGCGTCCGCGATCTCGATCATGTTCACCGGCCTGACTGTCGCCACCTTGCTTGGCGTACCGGCGGGTGCCTGGCTGGGTTTGCATCTGGGCTGGCGCGCGACGTTCTGGGCGGTGGCGGCGATCGGCGTGCTCGCCACGGTCATCATTGCCGCGCTGGTGCCGTCCGAGCACGGCGTGCGCGAACGCATTGCATTTGCCGATGAACTGAAAGCTGTTGCGCGTCCGCAGGTTCTGCTGGGCCTGTTGATGACGGTGCTCGGTTTTGCCGGCGTGTTCACCGTATTCACCTATATCCAGCCGATGCTGACGCGTCTGACCGGGTTCAGCGATAACGCCGTGTCACCGATTCTGCTTGTCTTCGGTGTCGGTCTGATTGCCGGCAACTTGCTTGGCGGACGTTTCGCCGACAAGAAACCGGTGCCAGCCGTATTGGGTTCCTTGGTTGCGTTGGCGGTCGTGCTGTTCGTGATGACCTTCGCGATACATAACAAGATTGCGGCGATCGCTTTTACCGGCTTGCTTGGCGTTGCCGCATTCGCCACGGTATCGCCGCTGCAGTTGCGGGTCTTGCAGAAGGCCGAAGGTGCGGGCCAGAACCTGGCCTCGAGTTTCAATATCGCCGCATTCAATCTCGGCAATGCGCTGGGTGCGTGGTTGGGTGGCGTGACGATCGAGCATGGCCCGGGTATCGGCTCGGTCACGTGGGTGGCCGCGTTGGTGACGCTGGCTGGCCTTGCCGTCGCGCTGTGGAGCGTATGGCTGGATCGCTCGCGTCGGGGTATCGCGACGGCGTGTGCGCCGGCCAGTCTTGCGGCTCGCAGCTGATGAGTGTCATGAGCATGCGCCGTTTTCTGGCAGTCATGGTGATCGGCTGGCTGGCAACCTTTGGTGTATACGCCGCGCCGCGCGATAACGCCCATTGGGTTACAACCTGGACTGCAAGTCCCGAAGCCCGTTGGGATGGCGATTTCGCTTTGCCGTTGAACCTGCCGTTCCATCTGTGGGATCAGACCGTGCGCCAGGTCGTACGCGTCAGTCTGGGCGGTAAACAAACGCGCGTCGTATTGTCCAATGCCTATGGCGATGCACCGCTGGTGATCGGTGCCGCTCATATGGCATTGGCCGGGCACGAGGGAGCCGTTGTCGCGGACAGCGATCACGCGCTGACCTTCGCAGGTCAGTCTGCGATTTCCATTCCGCCAGGTGCTTTCGTCGTGAGCGATCCTGTGGCCTGGAAGATCGATGCATCGAGCGATCTGGCCGTGAGTCTGTATTTACCAGAGCCGACGCCACCGGCGACATTTCATTGGGACGCTCGCCAAACGGCGTATGTGGGAGCCGGCAATCAAACAGCCGATGCGGCCTTCAAGACGGATGCCACGATGACGACGCGCGTATTTTTGAGTGCGGTCCTGGTCGATGCCGATGCGCATGCGAGTGCCGTTGCGACTTTGGGCGACTCGATCACTGACGGTGCCGGCGCATCGATGGATCGCAATACGCGTTGGCCGGACTTTCTGGCGCAGCGTTTGCGCCAGCACGATGTTGCGGTGGTGAACGCCGGTATTTCCGGCGCGCGACTGCTGCGTAACAAGATGGGTGATAACGCACTGGCTCGATTCGGACGCGATGTGCTCCACCAGCCAGGCGTGCGAACCGCGATCGTCATGATCGGTATCAACGACATCAGCTGGCTCGATACGCCGCTGGGCCCGCACGATGCCACGCCGTCACCGGAGCAGTTGATTGCCGGCTATCGTCAGCTGATCGCTCAGGCCCATCTGCATGACGTGCGCGTCGTCGGCGCGACGTTGACACCGTTCGAGGGCGCCCTGATCGACAGCCCGATGAAGCACTACTACAGCGCGGACAAGGAGCGCGTGCGCCAGGCGGTCAATCGCTGGATACGCCAGAACGGCGAATTCGATGCGGTGGTGGACTTCGATGCTGTCTTGCGCGATCCGGCGCATCCGCAGCGGCTCTTGCCTGCTTACGATTCGGGCGATCACTTGCATCCTGGCGATGCCGGCAACAAGGCGATGGCCGATGCGATTGATGTTCCTGGATTGCTTGGTAAGCAGTGAGTCAGGCATGAGCCTCCCATTGTCGTCGTCCCGGCGAAGGCCGGACAAGCGCTTGCGCGCAGAACGCCCGGAGGGCGGCCCCGAAGGGGCGAGCGAAGCGAGTAACCCAGCGCCTTACGCTTCGATGTGCCGAAGACGCTGGGCCCCGGCGTTCGCCGGGGCGACGGGTAGGAGAGGTTGTCCGGGGCTTCTCAGGCCGCTTTCTTCAGCGAAGCAATATCGATCACGAAGCGATAACGCACATCGCTCTTGAGCATGCGCTCGTAAGCGCCGTTGATGTCCTGGATATCGATCATCTCGATATCGCTGACGATGCCATGCTTGGCGCAGTAGTCGAGCATTTCCTGCGTTTCGGCGATACCGCCGATGGCCGAGCCGGAGATCGAGCGGCGGCCCATCACCACGTTGGCGGCGGCGACGGCAGGTTCGATCGGTTCGAGCAGGCCGACCAGGCACAGCGTGCCGTTCATCGCCAGCGTAGCGAGATACGGATTCAGGTCGTGCGGGCTGGGGACGGTGTCCAGGATGAAATCGAACTGGCGCGTCACCGCCTTCATCTGCGCCTCTTCGGTGGACAGCACGACATGGTCGGCACCCAGGCGACGCGCCTCGGCTTCCTTGTCCGGTGTACGGGTAAACAAGGTGACGTCGGCGCCCATCGCCTTGGCGAACTTCAGGCCCATATGGCCCAGCCCGCCCAGACCGATCACGGCCACCTTGCTGCCCTTGCCGACTTTCCAGTACTTCAGTGGCGAATAGGTGGTGATGCCGGCGCACAGCAGCGGTGCGGCCGCCTTGGCGTCGAGCGAGTCGGCGATGCGTACGACAAACTTGTCGTCGACGACGATGCGCTCGGAGTAGCCGCCAAAGGTCGGCATCTGGTCGCGGCGATCGATGCCGTTGTAAGTCCACACGGCGCCTTCGCGGCAGTACTGTTCAAGGCCTTCGTTGCAGGCGTCGCAATGCTGGCAGGAATCGACCATGCAACCCACGCCGACCATGTCGCCGACCTTGAACTTGCTGACGTTCGCACCGACCGAGCTGACCCGGCCGATGATTTCGTGGCCGGGCACCATCGGGTAGATGCTGTTCTTCCACTCGTTGCGCGCCTGGTGGATATCCGAGTGGCACACGCCGCAGTAGAGAATATCGATCACCACGTCAGTCGGGCGCGGATCGCGGCGTACGAAGGCGTGCGGCGCCAGTGGGGTGGTCGCGGACTGTGCGGCAAAGCCGCGAATATCGAGAGTCATGCGGAGCTCCAGGCAGTTGAGGGGATGGGCGGCAATCCGGGAAAGATCGTCGAACATCACTCAGTATGCGGAGGCGGGCGTGACGGCCGGTAGCTCGATTCTGCGAAATCCTTGCCCGATTCTCCGTTTTGATGCCGAGGCACTCGCATAAGCTTGCAGGAACAGGCAAGGTTCGACGATCACTGATCCGCTTGAATACACTCGAATGTCGCTACTTTCCGAAAATTCGGCCGCCCAGGAGCTGGAGCGCAAACGGCAGGATCTGGCAGCCCTGATTGATCGATTGGCCGTCGATGATGGTGATCACGAAACCGCCATCGCAGGGCTCAACCTGTATCGCTCCAGCCAGCCGATCAATTCCAAGTGCGGTGTCTACACGTCGACGCTGACCCTGGTTGCGCAAGGTGGCAAGCGGGTGCTGCTCGCGGGCGAGCGTTACGACTATGACCAGGCCAATTACCTGGTGACGACGATCGATCTGCCGGTGATCTACAGCGTCACCGAGGCCTCGCCCGAGCGGCCGTGTCTTTGCGTGGTGTGGCAGCTTGATCCTTCGCGCATTGCCGAATTGCTGACGGCTGATCTACCACCGATCAAGGTATCGGCAGGCCGCGGCATGTCGATCAGTCCGCTGTCGCACGACATGCTCGACGCCGTGCTGCGCCTGGTGCGTCTGCTGGAGGCGCCGGCGGATATTCCGATGCTGGCGCCTTTGATCGAGCGCGAACTGCTCTATCGCCTGATCATCAGCGATCAGGGTGCGCGCCTGCGCCAGATCGCCATGACTGGTAGCCAGACGCAGCAGATCGCACGGGCGATCGACTGGCTCAAGCAGCACTTCAACGCGCCGTTGCGCATCCAGGAGCTGGCGCGGACGGTCAACATGAGCGTGTCGTCGCTGCATCACCACTTCAAGGCGATTACGGCGATGAGTCCGCTGCAATACCAGAAGCTGCTGCGCTTGCAGGAGGCGCGGCGTCTGCTGTTGACCGAGCAATGCGATGCGGCCTCGGCGGCGCATCGCGTGGGCTATGAAAGTCCCTCGCAGTTCAGTCGTGAGTACAGTCGCTTTTATGGGGCGCCGCCGTTGCGCGATGTTGCGCAGATACGGGAGCTTGCTTCGGCGTGAGGGGAGAGCGGTCGCGACTGAAGTCGCTCCTACAAACTAGCCAGGGCATCGCTATCTTGTAGGAGCGACTTCAGTCGCGACCGCAACCCCCCATGCTAAACGGTGCTCTCCGCCACCTGCGCAGCTTCCGGCTCCGCCTGCAAACGCTGCCGTCGACGCAAAGTCGGAAACATATAGATCCACAGCCCGACCACGATCAATGTCCCGACTCCGCCGATCAGGGTGGCGTTCACCGCACCCACCCAGGCGGCGAGCATGCCCGATTCGAATTCGCCCAGCTGATTGGACGTATTGATGAAGATCGCGTTCACCGCGTTGACCCGGCCACGCATGTCGTCAGGCGTATCGAGCTGCACCAGCGAGTTGCGGATCACCACGCTCACCATGTCGAATGCGCCAAGCGCGAACAAGGCGATCAACGACAGCCACAAGAGTTTGGACACGGCAAACACCAGCGTCGCCAAACCAAAGCCCGCAACCGCGGCGAACATGATCGGACCGACACGCCGCTGCATGCTGTGGCGTGCCAGCCAGATCGACATCAGCAACGCGCCCGCGGCCGGCGCCGCACGCAACAGGCCCATACCCCACGGTCCGGTGTGCAGAATGTCCTTGGCGAAGATCGGCAGCAGCGCCGTCGCGCCGCCGAGCAGCACGGCGAACAGATCGAGCGAAATCACACCCAGCACATCGGGCCGATGGCGGATGAAGTGCACGCCGGCGAATACGGTTTTCAAGGTCGCCGGTTCGCGTCGCGGCGGCGCCTGCTCGTAACGCAGCAGACCCATCATCACTACGGCAACCAGATAGAGCACGCCGGCCAGTACATACACCACGCCAGGACCGGCGACATAAAGCAGACCGCCCAGTGCGGGACCGAGAATCGTCGCTGCCTGACCGGCCGAGCTGCTCGCCGCCATGGCGCGCGGCAGGATCGGCGCTGGCACCAGTGCCGGCAACATCGATTGCAGCGAGGGAAACTCGAATGACTTGGCGACACCGATGATGAACACCAGCGCGAGAACACCCGCCTCGTGCACCGAATGAAGCAGACTCAACGCAGCGAGTACCGCGATCGCCAGCAACTCCACCATGAGGCCGTAGCGGACGATACGTCGCCGCTCGAATTGATCGGCCACATGGCCGGCTGGCAGCGCGAGCAGGAACGAGGGCACGAATTGCGCCAGGCCGATCAAGCCCAGGTCGAAGGCGCGTCCGGTGACTTCGTAAATCTGCCAACCGACCGCGACCGACAGCATCTGAAAGCCGAAGCTGGATGCGACGCGTGCGAACCAGAACTGTACGAATGCAGGATGTTTGAGTAACGAATCCGCTGGGGGCAGCGCGGAAGAGGCCATGAGAGGTCCTTGCGAAGAATGCGCATTATCGGCTTTCGGGACCACTCGCGGCAAAAAATTGTCGGCGCATGGACTCGCAGTTTTCTGCGTTCCGACCAGGGCGCCGCTGATCGCGGCGCCCTGTCCTAAGCGTCAGGCCAGATCGTCAGCCATGCGTGGCAAGACCAGCGGAACAGGCGCGGGGCGAGGCCTTGCGTCCAGGCCGAACAGTGGACGCAACCATGACGTGCGGCGAATGATCTCGTGTGACACGGCACATCCGGCAACCGTTCCCACCAGGATCGCCAGGGGTTCGCCCACCGCCCCCAGGCCCAGCGGCATCAGCCACCATGCCAGCGCCAGCATCACGCTCTGGTGCAGGATGTACCAGGGGTACACAGCCTCGCGTGCATAGGGCAGCCAGCGGAAGGGACGATTCAGCCATGCATGTCCCCAGCCCAGTACGGCAGCGATCGCCGTCCACATATAAAGGAACTGGGCGGCACGGATCAGCGGTACACCGATGGCGAGATCCAGCGCATTCGGTTCGTGACCGAGCAGCGCGCTGCCGAATTTGTCCAACACGATAAACACGCCGAACGACGCCAATGCGATTCCCAGTGTGCTACGACGTAGCCGCGCCAGCTCGTCCCACAGGCGTGAGCCGGTGCCCAGCAGATAGCCGTAGAAGAACATCGTCCCGTAGAGCGCATGCGAGTACCAGTCGCCGATCAGCGTGTGATACATCGGATAACGATCGGCAAGCAGCATGCCCCAGGCCAATAGCGGGACAGCCGGCGCGATGAGCAGGCTGCGGCCACGCAGGCCTTCGATGCGTGCGCGTATCCGCTGCCCGACCGGCGACTCCAGCGCCGGCAAAAGCATCAGCAGCACCAGCGTGTACAGCCACAGATAGGGCAGGTACCACAGGTGGTTCCAGGTCACGCCGAACTGCCAACCGTCGAAGGCATGCGCGGGCCACGGGCCGCCGGTCCAGTAACGCAGGAGGAAGGCGCCGAAGCCCGGCTGGACGAGCCCGTTCGACAGTCCCTGCACATACGGCTGGATCGGCACCACCACGGCCATACCGAACAGCAACGGCAGCATCAATCGCACCGTGCGCTTCCAGGCCAGCCGGGGCAGCGAGGTCTTGCCGCGCAGGAAGTGCACCGCCAGCCCGGAAATCAGGAATAGCAGTTCCATGCGCCAGCGGTTGAGGAACAGCATGGGGTACTGCAGCCACTCGGCGGTATGGCTGCTCTTGAGATGAAAGTCCCAGTCGGCGACATACAGCATCGACAGGTGGTAGAGGATCAACAAGCCAAAGGCCAGGACGCGCAGGGCGTCGATATCGTGGCGGCGGGGTGTGGCACTCATGACGTAAGGCTCCCGGTGGAAAGTGGAGCCGATGCTGGAGTGCGCGTGATGAGGTGTCGTGGGCTAAGTGATTGATTGGGTGGAGTGGGGGACGAGCGGTGGGGTGGGAGGGATGAGTTGTGGTGGTGGCGTGGACGTAAAACGCCCCCCTCACCCCAACCCTCTCCCCCGGCAGAGCCAGGGGAGAGGGGGCACACTGAGGCAAGTTTGAATCTTGCGCGCTTTTGGCTCCCTCTCCCCCGGCTGTGCCGGGGGAGAGGGCTGGGGTGAGGGGGCTGGGTGCTCGCCGAACCACTGCAGCACGAAGCCTGCCCCTAGCTACACTCTCTTCCATGCCATCCCCTTCCTTCGACTACCGCTCCTTCCAGCGCTGGCGCCGCCCGTTCGAGATCGCGTTCTGGGTGGTGTTCTTTGTTCTGAATGCGACGTTCAACAGCATTACCTCGCGGCTGGATCATCCGCGGCTGGCGGCATGGGAGCCGTGGAGCTGGGAGTGGAGCAGTGCCCTGGTGATGCTGGCACTGATCCCGGCGGTGGTGGCGGGGCAGCGGCGCTGGCCGATCCGTTTCGAAACCTGGCGCACCAGCCTGCCCTGGCTGCTGCTGGGCAGCGTGATCTTCTCCCTGGTGCACGTCAGCGGCATGGTGCTGCTGCGCAAGCTGGCCTATGCGGTGATGGGACAGCAGTACGACTTCGGCTCCTGGATCGTCTGGGGCTATGAATATCTCAAGGACATCCGTTCGTACGCCGCCATCGTCGCCCTGATCGGATTTTATGAATTGTGGCGGACCCGCTTTCAGGGCGAGGCACGCATCCTGGCCGAACCGGACGAAGGTCCGCCGGTGGAATCGGTGGAGCGGCCCGAGCGCTTTCTGGTACGCAAGCTCGGCAAGGAGTTCCTGATCAACGCGCGGGAAGTCGAGTGGCTGCAGGCTTCCGGCAATTACGTGAACCTCCACGTGCGCGGAAGGGATTACCCATTGCGGGCCACGATGGCCAGTATCGAGGAAAAGCTCGATCCATCCCGTTTTGTGCGAGTGCAGCGAAGCTATTTCATCAACCTGGATTACCTGACCGAGATCGAGCCGCTGGAAACCGGCGACGCGCGCCTGACCATGCAGGGCGGAATGAAGATTCCATGCAGCCGGAGGTTTCGCGCGCAGTTGCGCGAACGTTTCGGCGATGTCGCGGTTGCGCAGGGCTCGCGGCCCGTACATTCTTAAGGCCTGTCTTGAACCGAGGTTGCGTCATGAATTTTGCCCGTCGTCCTTTGCTTGCTGTATTGGTCGCTGCCGCATCGATGGCCGGTTGTTCGCAACAAAGCGACCAGCCCTCCGCCGCCGAACAAGCGCAGACCGCCGCGGCGCAGACCCAGGCCGACGCGGCCAAGAAACTCGAGACGTATCGTCAGCTCGTGCAGCAGAACAACGACGAGATGACCGTGCTGATGGGCAAGGATATCGTCGAGCGCTTTCCCAATACCGACGCGGCCAAGGAAGTGCAGCAAAGCCTGCCGGGGATCGAGCAGCGCTTCAAGGACAATCGCGAAAAGGCGCGCGTGCAGGCGCTGTGGATCTACCAGGTCTCGCCGATGCAGGGCGGCACACAGTCCACGGCAACCATCTACACCAGCCAACCGTCGGGCAACGACCGCGTGCGCCTGGTGCTGCGTCGCCATACCGAGTGGGGCCAGAACGTGTTCCTCTTCGGCAGCGGCCACGGCTTCATCTGCAAGGGCAATTGCACCATCAATGCGACCGTGGACGGCAAGCCAACCGGCATCAAGGGTTTTGCGCCGACCACCGGCGAGCCGGCCATCATGATTCGCGACGACAAAGCGTTTATCGCCATGCTGGAAAAGGCGAAGAAAATCACCATGGACGTCACCACCAAGGACGACGACAAGAAGCAGACACTGGTTTACGAAGTGGGTGGATTCGACGCAGGCAAGTGGCAGCCCGTAAGCAAGGGCAAAAAGAAATAAAGCGGTCCACCGCGCCCATGGGTGCGCGTTTCCATGCAAGTCGGCTCAGGAGACATCACTATGAAGTCCATCCGTTCGTTGATGATCGCCCTTGCGGTCGCCGCGCTGGCCGCATGCGCCACTCAGCCGGAAAAACCCAATCAGCGCCTGCTCGACTATCAGGCAGCGTCGGGTGCGCCGGTCAATAGCTTCCGCTACTTCTCGCTGTGGTCGTGGGAGGCATTGGATCGTACGCATCTTTCTATTTACACGCGCGCCAACGAGGCTTACCTGCTCACGGTCGATGGCGGTTGTCAGAACCTGGAGTGGGTCAACGCGATCGGCCTGACCTCGCGCATGCACGAGGTCAACGCCCGTTTCGACAAGGTGCTTACTGGCGAGATGGTCCCGTGCACCATCATGGAGATTCGTCCGGTCGACGTGCAGAAGCTCAAGGCCGAGGAGAAGTTGCAGAAGGAGCGGAAGATCGAGGAGAAGGAGCGGTAAGTCGGCCGCTTGTGAGGCTTGTAAAGTCGGCGACTGCGTCGCCTGTAAACAGTAAACGGAGAAGAGCAGAGCGCAGCATGCCTGCTCTTTCCATTTACTGTTGACCATTTACAGCTCGCTCAGCGAGCGGACTCTTCGCCCTACTGCAAGAACAGCTTCTCCGCGATCTTCGCCAGCGGTTTCTCGATGGCGTTCTGCACCCGTGCCGGCAGGTCCAGCGGCTTGAGCAGCATCTTTACCGTCATTTCAGCGGGGATATTCCGGCGCAACAGGTCCTGGGCGCGCCCGGTCACCTCGCGGTACTTCGCCTTGTCGCTCTGGTACTGCGGATAGCACTGGTTGAAGACGTGGCGCAGGGCGATGTCGCTGTCTTCGCTCTTGATCTCGTTGACCCGACGAAGCACGGCGCGAAACACCTTGTAGCGACCGAAGCCTTCTTTCTCGCGATAGCGGCGGAAGTGCTGGTAGAAGTGCTTGTAGTGGCGCACCTCGTCGCTCTTGATGTGATTGGTCAGCTGCTTGAGCACGGGCTCGTCAGTGATGTCGTTGAGCGCGCGGTACAGGCTGGCCGTGCCGGTTTCGACCACGCAACGTGCCGCCAGCTCCAGGCCGCGGCTGCTTTCCAACTGCTCGGAGGTACATACCGCGCCGTACTCGTCCCAGAACGCCCTGAAGCCGCGCTCCCAATCGAACTCGGGCCACACCTTGCGCACATAGGCGGCGAGGGCGCGCCCATGCTGCAGTTCCTCGTGCTCCCAATGCTGGCTCAGCCAGGTCTGCAGTTCTTCGTCGCCGGCGAAATGGTCGACCAGATTATGGGTATAGAGGTCCGATCCACTTTCGACAAACGAGGCGCTGCAAAGCAGGAAGAACAGATCTTCGTTGTGGCGAATGCGCTCGATGTCGATGCTATCGAGATCCAGACTCTCCAGGGTCCAGGGCAACGATGTGGTGTAGCTCACGCGGTGTTTCCTGTTCGGGGCAGAGCCAGGTGTTTCCCTGGCGTGACTGTATTATGACAAGAGGATACGACGCCTTTGGCCCGTAGGGGATTAACGCTTGTTTACCGGCGGGGCTGACGGACACCTGGCTCTCGCCGATCCGCGAAATCTTGCGTGCCGCCCTATGAAAAACGCCCGCTGGGCGGGCGTTTCTTACGATGGACCGGGGGGAAAGCGGTCAGCGGACGACGGTGACCGGCACATGCGCGCGGGCCAGAACGTCGTCGGATACCGAGCCGACCAGCCAGCGGGCCAATGCGCCACGCTCGGTATGACCGATCACGATATGGTCGATGCCGTGAGCATGGACCTGGCCGATCAGGATGTCGCCGGGGCTGCCGTGCAGTACCTCGAGATCCACCAAGGTGTCGGCATCGGGCGCCAGTGCCCTGAGCTCGGTCATCAGCTCGACGGCTCGCTGCCCCGACGTGTCGGTCATGACCAGCGAGGTCGTATCGGCACCGCCTTCGATGATCTGCAGCGCCGATACGACGCGCACCCGTCCCTGGGAAAGTCTGGCCAGCTTGATGGCAAAACAAAACGCCCGTTGCGACGACGGCGAACTGTCGTAGCCGACCAGTGAATACTTGAACATGCTGCCTCCATGGCTTCAGGGGTGTGCGTCAACTATCGTCAGTCCTCGACCTTATGGCAACGGCGCTCGACATGGGTGTGCTTCGCCTGCTGGTGCTCCTGAATTTTTTTACCGGCATAACCGCCGCCGACCGCACCGGCCACCGTCGCCAACGTTTTGCCCTTGCCGCCACCGACCTGGTGACCCAGCAGGCCGCCACCGACTGCGCCGATCGCCATGCCGGCGATCTGGTGCTGATCCTTGGGTTGATCCTGTACTACGACGTTACGGCACACGGTGTGCGAGGCGAACACGGCGGCCGGACTCAGTGCCAGCGCCAGCAAAAAGCCGGCAGCCGATGCTTTCAGATAAAGAGTTTTCATCGCGTCACCTTGTTTCCCAATCAGTGAGATCAGTCTGCTCGGAGGTTTGTTACGGAAAGATCAAAAATCGTACAAGAATACGATCTCCACGTTACCGTCACCTCCGTCGGGTTGAGCTATACCGACATGAACACGATGGCCGCCCGGTTCGGAGCACTGGTAAACGGGCGGCTCACTTGGCAAGGGCGACAAAGGAGAACTTCACATGAGCAAGCGTCATTTCGGTTTGGCAGCACTGCTTCTGTTTTCGGTAACGGGTCTGTCCGCATTGCCGGTGGCACGTGCCCACGCGGCTGACGCGACGGTGGATTGCGACCTGAAGTTCAGCATCAAGGGCTGGTCACTTATCTACAAGCACGCCGAAGGCAGCGGTACCATCGACTGTAAAAACGGCCAGCATGCGAACGTCAAGATCAGTGTGGTGGGCGGTGGTTTGACAGCGGGCAAATACCGCATCGACGACGGCAAGGGGGAGATCTCGCACGTGCGCTCTATCGACGACGTATTCGGCAGTTACGCGCAGGCCGGCGCTGAAGCCGGCGTGGTCAAGAGCGGCACGGCTGAAGTGCTGACTAAGGGCACCACGTCGCTGGCATTGTCAGGCACGGGTGAGGGCATGAACCTTGGCGTGTCGGTGGGCAAGTTCACGATTGAACGCGTTCGCTGATCCGGGTATCGACCTCGGCCATGCAAAGGGCGCCGCCTATGCGGCGCCCTTTGTTTTGCGCGTACACTTGATCAGTTTCCCCTACCCCGGAGTAGCCCATGCGCCGCACTGTCCTGCTGTTCCTTCTATCGCTCTTCGTGGGCACTGCCGCACCGGCATTTGCCGATGAAGCCAATTCGAATCTGCCGCAGGTCGGACAGGTCGCCCCGGATTTCCGCCTGCAGGACCAGAACGGTCACTGGCACACGCCAGCCGATCACAAAGGCCGCTGGCTGGTGATGTATTTCTATCCGAAAGACTTCACCGGCGGTTGCACCACCCAGGTCTGCACGTTCCGCGACGATATCGCCAAGCTGCGCAAGGCCGGTGCCGACGTGGTCGGGGTGAGCCTGGACAACATTCAGTCGCACCAGGCATTTGCCGAGAAGTACCACGTGCCGTTTCCGTTGCTGTCCGATGCCGACCGCAAGGTGGCGACGACTTATGGCGTACTGACCTCGCAGGGGAGCATGCACTATGCCAAGCGCACCACCTTCCTGATCGACCCGCAAGGCAAGATCGCCAAGGTCTATCAGGATGTCGACCCGGAGAAGAACTCTTCGCAGGTGCTGGCTGATCTGGCGACGTTGAAGGCTGCTCCGTAATGCCGTTTGTAAAAGTCCGTAACGACGCGGCCGGCCCGCGTCGCTTCTCGATCTGGAGCCTGGCGTTGTGGGTCCTGTTGCTGCTGCTCGCTTATGGCGGTCTGCAGTATCTGCAGCACGGCGATTTTCTCTACCTGGGCGCCACCTTTGTCGCGATCGTCGTCTGCGTGGGCGCCATCATGCGTCACGAGTGGGCACGCTCGGCGATGCGTATCGTTGCGCTCCTGATCGCGTTATATGCGCTGGTCAGCGGCGTGGCGATACTGATGCACTGGAGCGACTTCGACAGCATGCGCCAATCGGCGCAGGCCAACCCGCAGATCGCCGAGGATGTATCGATGCTGCTGGAGCGCACCAAGCGCGTGTACCAGATTGCGCTGGCGATCAAGGCGATCGGCATCGTGTATCTGCTGTGGCTGGCCTGGGTATTGGGGCTGCCTGCGGTCCGTGCGCAGTTCCATCGTCGGCAGACCCGGTTCAGCCGGGGTTGATACGCCACCGGGTATCGCTGCGCTTCCTTGAGAGTCGTGGAGGCCTTATGCGCCCGATGGCATGTGTTTGGATGCTTGCCCTGGGCGCCACGACCGGCGCACAGGCGCAGGACCTGGCGTCGGTCTGCCAGGCCAGCAGCAGTTACGACGTCACCTTGCAATCGCAAAGTCTGCTATTCGATCGCCCGCAACCGGCGCCGTTTCGCGTCGTGTTGCGGGACGGCAGCCTGCAGACCGACGGTCAGGCCGTGACTTTGCGGCCCGACGAGCAGGACCGTCTGTCCTTGTTCGAGCGGCAATTGCGCGCGCTTGAACCTCGCGCCAAGGCCGTCGCACGCAATGGCGTGGACCTGCTTGCCAAGGCCGTGCGCGATGAGACCGCCCAGCTGTCGCTGAGCGGCGAAACCCAGGCGGAACTCGATCGTCGGCTGGCCGCGCGGGCGCAAGAACTTAAGCAGCGCATTACCACCAGCGAAAGCACGCACGATTGGCAGGGGGATATGGCTGACCGTTACGCCAATCAGATCGCCAGCGACATCATGCCGTTACTGGCCAGCGACCTGGGCCAGCAGGCCGTGAACGCGGCCGTCAGTGGCGACTTGCAGGCCGCGGCGAGTCTGCGGGATCGCGCCACCGACCTGGCGACCGAGCTCCGACCCCGCCTGGAGCAGCGCATGCAGGCCCTGCGGCCACAACTGCAGGCCTTATGCCCGGACATCCAGCGCCTGGCGGAGCTTCAGCAGGGGATTCGGGCATCAAACGGTCAGCCTTTGAACCTGATCCATGCAGGCCAATGAAACGGCAGCTGAGCGGACAACAGCCTGAAGGATCGGGGTTTATCTTCGGCTAAGTGCCCGGCAACGAGGATGACAGCCATCGAAACGTTGCGCCCACCGCCAAGGAGGCGGTTCCCGTGTCGCAGGCCGTCCATCTGTTCAACGCACTGATCCGTCGCGGTATCGATGACCGCGCGTTGTATCAGCGTGCCTTGGCGCAGGTGCGTGAACCGGGCCTGCGGGCGCTACTCAACGAAAACGCGCAAGCGCTCGATCAGTTGATCGACGATTTGCAGGCGCACGTGCGCGCCTGGAACAAGGTGCCGGCCTCACACGGCACGTTGATGGGTGCGGTACGTGGCGCCATGGCCGATGCCACCATTTCCCGTTCGGATCAAAGCCATCGTGACACCGCCTGGGTGCGTTGCCTGGCGCGTTGCGAATGCGCGCTTTGGGACCGCTTCGAGCGCCATGCGCAACGCACGGCCGATAGCGAAATAGCGCAGGTGCTCGATCGTCAGCTGAGCCGGTTGCATCGGGTTCACCTGGATATGCATTGCCTCGCCGGCACGACGCACGGTTAGATCATCTACATGTTGCCGGTCGCCAGGGATGTGCTCGATTTCTGGTTCGATCCTGCGCAGCAAGCCCATTGGTTTGAAAAAAGCGATGCGTTCGACGCGCAGATACGCCGACGCTTCGGTGCGCTGCATCAGCGTGCTGTCGATGGCGAACTCGATAGCTGGACGCTGGAGCCTGAAAGTTGGCTGGCCTTGTTGATCGTGCTCGATCAATTCAGCCGCAACCTGTATCGCGAAGACGGACGTGCCTATGCTGCCGATGCCAAGGTGCGCAGCATGGTGTTGTCGGGATTGGCGCGCGGTGACGATAAACGATTGTCGTCGTTGCAGCGCGTGTTCGCCTACATCCCGTTGGAGCACGCCGAAGATCTGGCCTCGCAGAATCATGCAGTAGATCTGTTTGCGCAGCTCAGCGAGGACGTCCCCGTGGGCGAGCGGCCGGCGTACCTGAACTATCTCGACTACGCGCGCCGCCACCGTGATGTGATTGCGCGTTTCGGTCGGTTCCCGCATCGCAACCAGGTCATGGGTCGTGTTTCGACGGCGGCCGAACTGGCGTATCTTTCGCAGCCATCCGCCGGATTCTGATCGGCGGGGCTAACGAATGGAAAAGGAGAAAACCATGCGTCGTTTATTTGCCCTTGCCTTGCCCATGCTTCTCAGTATCTCCGTAGCGCATGCCGCCGAAACCTTGCGTGTCGGCAGCCAGGTACTGGCGGTCGGGGACAGTGCGATACGCGCCATCGAGTTGTTGGGTGACCCGGCCTACAAGGAGCCGGTGGAAAACAGCTTCGGCGCGGCGCGCGGTGAGCGCTGGCAATACCAGATGGGTAACCGCATCGCGACGGTGACGATCATCGGTGGAAAGGTAGCGTCGATCGAGGATCGTTCGCGCTGACTCCTTGCTGCGACGCTGACTTACAAATCTCACGTTCCTCGCTGACTTCACAGCTTTCGGCATCTATGTAGTCTGGCATCGCAGTGAAGGAGCGAGGAGCCATGGATGGCGCCGGCGGGCGACAAGTTGAGAATATCGTCGCCCGCCACCTGTGCGCGATGGTGATGCGGTCGCTGACGATTGGCGTGCTTTGGATGGCGTTGGTCGTCTTTGCTGATGCGTATGCCAACACGACATATCGAGTCGGTCGCCATGTGCTGGTGGTCGGCGACGACGCCTCACGTGTCAGAGCCTTGTTGGGCAAACCGCAAAGCATTTCGCGAGGCACGCATGTAGGTGGTCGCCTGCCTGGTCAAAACGCAAAGCGACGCCATAAAGGCGCGCGGGATCGAAAAGGCCCACGCCGGTACCAGGCTATGCGATGGCATTACCGGCTCGACAGCAAGCATGTCGTGGTGACGCTCGTGAGCGGCAGGGTGGTCGATATCGCTAGCGGGCGTTGAGCCGCATCTCTTGGCCGGCCTAGGTCATGTGGTGCCGAGCCGCGTGTAATCGGGCAAGTAGCGCCTGTGCCGTCCAGGGCGCGCGCTGCTTCTCCGCCTCGCGGATCAATCCTTGCAGACAGGCGTTGGCATCGGCTCGCAGTCCCTGTGATGCGGCCAACCGCACGACGGCACCATGCAGTGCATCGACTTCGGTCGCGCGCCCGGCGCGAAGGTCCTCCCAGGTCGACGAACGCGCCTGCGGATCGATGGTCAGCATGCGCGGTGCCAGTTTCAGGAACAGCGCGTCGGGCAGCTCCAGTGCGCGTGGAAGCCATGCGGCAGGCAATGGCGTGAGGCGCGCGACCGGCATGGCGGCAGCGCGGAAGGCATGAAGCGCCTCGCGCTGCACGATCGCCAGGCAGCGTCGCCAGTCGCGCATGGACAGCTCCTGCTTGAGCGTCAGGTCAGACAGCGCATTGATCGCGTTGTTGAGATTGAACAGCAGCTTGGCGCGAAGTACGGCGTCCATGTCGCTGCGCAACCGCAACGGCAGGCCGGCTCGGGCAAACAAGGGTAGATACGCCTGCAGCGCGGGATGGTCCGCGGCCATCAGCTCGCCGCCCGAACCCTGATGCAGCACGCCGGGGCTGTGCTGCAGTACATTGAAGGGCACCATGCCAGTCAATACCGTGTGCTGCGGCAAGGCTTCGCGTAAACGGTCGGCATTGTCCAGCCCATTCTGAAAACTGATGACGAGGCTATGGGCGGCAAGTACGCGCGACAGCTCCTGGGCAACCGTGGACGTTGCCGAGGACTTGACGCAGACCAGGACCAGATCGGCGTCCGCGGCAGCTTCAGGAGTGGTGTGAAAGTCCAGCTGGTCGATGCGCAGATGACGCTTCCAGCGATGCCAGTCGCTCAGTTGCAGCCCATTCTCCGCCAGCGCTTGCGCCGTGGCGGAACGACCGACAAATCGCACGGCAGTGTGTTCCTGCAGGCGCCCGCCGAGATAGAGGCCGATATTGCCGGCGCCGTAGACGACGATGCGCCCGGGTGGGCTCATGCGACAGCTGCCGCTGCCGCACGTCCGGCGATGCGTCCCGAAAACAGGCATCCGCCAAGAAAGCTGCCTTCCAGGGCGCGATAACCGTGCAAGCCACCACCACCGAAACCGGCGGCTTCGCCAGCCGCATAAAGACCCGGCAGCGGAGCGCCTGAAGGATCGAGCACGCGCGCATGCAGGTCGGTATGCAGGCCGCCGAGTGTCTTGCGGGTGAGGATGTTCAGGCGCACTGCGATCAGCGGGCCGCTGGCCGGATCGAGGATGCGATGCGGCTTGGCGACTCGTACCAGCTTGTCGCCGCGATAACGCCGCGCGTTATGGATCGCCATGATCTGACCATCCTTCGCATACGGGTTATCGAGTTGCAGATCGCGCGCTTCGATTTCGCGGCGTAGGTGAGCCGCGTCGAGCAAGGCATCGCCGCTGAGCTGATTCATGCCAGCGACGAGTTCTTCCAGGGTATTGCGCACAATAAAGTCGCGACCGTGCTGCTTGAACGCCTCAACCGGAGCGGGTGCGTGTTTGCCGATCGCACGCTTGGCCACCTGGCGCCAACTCTTGCCGGTGAGGTCGGGGTTCTGTTCCGAGCCGGACAGGGCGAATTCCTTGCGGATGATCTGCTGGTCGAGAATGAACCAGCTGTAGTCGTAGCCGGTACGGCGCAGGTGTTCGAGCGTTCCCAAGGTATCGAAGCCGGGCCACAGCGGGCCGGGCAGGCGCTTGCCGGTGGCGTCAAACCAGAGCGAGGAGGGGCCGGGCAGAATGCGGATGGCGTGCATCGGCCAGATCGGCGCCCAGTTTTCGATGCCCTCGACGTAGTGCCACATGCGGTCGCGATTGATCAGCTGCGCGCCGGCCGCTTCGGTGATGTCGAGCATGCGTCCGTCCACATGGGCCGGCACGCCGCAGAGCATGTGCGCTGGCGGCGCACCGAGTCGTTCGGGCCAGTACTTGCGCACCAGTTCGTGGTTCGCGCCGATGCCGCCGGAAGCCACGACCACCGCCTGCGCGCGGAGCTCGAATGCACCAGTGATTTCTCGCGAGCTGGGCTTGCCCCGTTCGACCTTGTCGTCGGCCAGCAGACTGCCGCGCACGCCGACGACGGCGCCGCGTTCGACAATCAGCTCATCCACGCGGTGACGAAAACCGAATTGCAACTTGCCGCGGGCCTGCGCGTCGCGTGCGCGTCGCACGAAGGGTTCGAGCACGCCGGGGCCAGTGCCCCAGGTGACATGGAAGCGCGGGACCGAATTGCCATGACCGATCGAGCCATGCCCGCCGCGCTCGGCCCAGCCCACGACCGGGAACCAGCGCATGCCCATGTCATAGAGCCAGCGCCGCTTCTCGCTGGCGGCAAAATCGACATACGCCTCGGCCCAGCGACGCGGCCAATGATCTTCCGGGCGGTCGAACCCAGCCGTGCCCAGCCAGTCGGTCAAGGCCAGCGCATGCGAATCCTTCACGCCCATGCGCCGCTGCTCCGGCGAGTCGACGAAGAACAGGCCACCAAAGGACCAGAATGCCTGACCACCCAGGCTCTGCTCCGGCTCCTGGTCGAGTACCAGTACGCGTTTGCCCGCGTCGGCGGCCTCGGTGGCGGCAACCAGGCCAGCCAGGCCGGCGCCCACCACGATCACGTCGAACGTATCGCTCATGCTATCGATCCCCAGAGTGTCGCTATTCATGGCGACGTTAGCGCGTCGAACGATTGTTTGACTATGGGCGGTGCAGCACGAAAGCGGGGTAGGGGCGGCCATATGCAGTCCATGACCGATGGCAGGGGATGACCGCTGGCCCATGTATCAAACGCGCAAAGGATTAAACCTTTAACCCACGGTGGCGCATCGAAGCGACACACAGGGCGTCGATCGACGAGCCCGTCCATTTTGGGGAGAACTTAGGTATGCGCATGAAAGCGGGCGTGCTGGTACTGGCGATGGGTCTGGGCTTCGGTCTGCAGGCAAGCGCGATGGATGTGCATGTCAGTGGCGACAGCTGCGGCTATCGCACCGATTACGATGTGCACGTCACCGATGCCGGCATCGGATTCGACCGCGACAATGGCGTGGCGCAGCATGTCTTCATGCACGACGGTCAAATCAAGATCGACGGGAAGCCGCTTGCTGTTTCCAGCGATGACGCCGAGCGCCTGCGCCAATACGAGGCACAGGTACGCGCACTCCTGCCGGAGGTGGCGAGCATTGCACGCGAAGGGCTGGATATCGGCTTCGGCGCCATCGCCACCGTGACGGCGACATTCGCGGAGGATCCGGCCGAGCGCAAGCGCATGCTCGACAAGATCAACACCAAGCGTGCCGCGGCGATGCACGAAATCGACCAGGGCATCGCCAGCGGTATCTGGAAGCAGGATGCGCTGGAGCGCACGGTCGAGGAAGGGGTCGGTACGGCCGTTTCCGAACTGGTCGGCACTGTCACTGCCGGCGCCGTATCGGCTGCATTGAGCGGCGACCAGACCAAGGTCGCGGCGCTTGAAGCGCGCGCCAATTCGCTCGACAAGACCATCAACAAAGAAGTGAATGCACGCGCCGACAAGCTCGGTCATCGCGCCGAAGCCCTGTGTCCGCGCATGCAGGCCTTGGATGATTTGCAAAAGCGTTTTTCGTTCCGTCTCAGTGACGGTTCGCAGCTCAAGCTGGTGTCGCCCGATCCGGATCATCACGCCAAGGTCGTCGCCTCTTTCTGATCCCCAAAAAAAAGCTCTATCAAAACTAGCGGTTAAGGATATCCGCTCCCCCACAGCGTGAATCCATCGCCGCGTCCGTTGCTCACCCCAGACGCGGCGCTTTTTTTGTCCGCCATCGGGCGACGCGTTGACGTGGATGCTAGGCTTGTCGAGGTACTCACGACGAGCTGGACTTCGTATGCACGACTACCTCAAGCATCTCAATCTTTCCGAGGGCGCGATCGCCGTCATCATCAATCTGATCGCTGCGCTGGTGATCCTGGTGGTGGGCCTGTGGGCGGCCAAACGCGTGACCAATTTCGCCGGGCGCGCGATGGGGCGGGCCAGCTTCGATCCGACATTGATCGGCTTTCTGCGCAACCTGATCTACGGCGCGCTGATCGCGATGATCATCGTGGCCGTGCTGACCAAGGCTGGTGTCCCGTTCGCGCCGATGGCTGCGGCGCTCGGTGCTGCGAGTCTGGCGATTGGCTTGTCGTTGCAGGGCTCGCTGAGCAACCTGGCCTGGGGCGTGCTGTTGATTCTGTTTCGGCCGTTCCGTGTGGGCGATTTTATCCATGCAGGTGGCATCGACGGCACCGTCGAAAGCATCAACCTGATGCATACCCTGCTGGTACTGCCGGATAACCGCGAGGCGGTGGTGCCCAATGCCAAGATCGGCGGCGACGCGATCATCAATTTCAACCGGCGGGGTACGCGTCGGTTTGAGCTGCGGGTGGGCATCGGCTACCAGGACGATATCGGCAAGGCGATGGCGTTGGTCGAAGCGCTTTTTCAAGCCGATGAGCGCATCCTCAAGGATCCCGCGCCGGGCGTCTATACCGAGGCGTTGGCGGACAGCTCGGTGAATCTGCTGTTACGTGCGTTTACCAATACCGGCGATTTCTGGGCGACGCAGACCGATCTGTTGCGTCGCGTGAAAGAGCGCTTTGATGCAGAGGGCATTACGATTCCCTTTCCGCAGCGGGAGTTGCGGGTGGTGCAGGGAGAGGCCATCGCGAAGTAGCTTTTGGTGGGAGAGGCGGTAAAGCTGCGCTGTCGACATGTTCCCGCGAGCACCCGCCCCCTCACCCCAACCCTCTCCCCCGGCAAAGCCAGGGGAGAGGGAGCGAATGAGGAGGCCTCATGGTTTCGCACTTGCGCAACTTGCTCCCTCTCCCCTGGCTTTGCCGGGGGAGAGGGTCGGGGTGAGGGGGCGCTCTAAGCTCCCAGCAAAATCCCCTACTGCAAACTGACACTCCGCCGATTGTCATCGGAAACCCGATCGATCAGCTTGTTGTAGGGATCGATACCCGCCGTCGCCGGTACGCCATCGACCTCGACGGTAATCGTGCTATCGCCCTTGGGTATATCGCGCTTTTCCAGGTAAAGCGGTTTGCCTTCCTGCCCGTCTCCCGGCGAAGCGGCGAACACGCCGATATCGAGCGGAATGCCCGGGTCGGCGTTGGTTTCCTTGCCCTTGCCGTCGACGTAGATCTTGCCGGCATGCACTTTGAGCGTCACCTGATACTTGCCGTTGGGCAGTTTCTTGGCCGTCGCTTCGGTCATGCGGTTGTCGTACAGCGTGATCTTCCAGAAGAAGTCGTCCAGCACCGGGTGCCATTTCGGGTCGACCGAGGCACGCAGGCTGTCCATGAACTCCTGTGACGTCGTATACGGCGGCTGCTGGAACTGCTTGGCTTCCAGGAAGCGCTTGAGCACGCCGTTGAAGGTGTCTTCGCCGATATAGTCCTTCAGCGCGTAGAAGATCAGCGAGCCCTTGCGGTAGTGGATGTACTGCTGGTTTTCCACCTTGGCCAAAGGCTCTTCGGCCACCGTCTCGCCGGCGCGGCCGGCCAGGTAGGCGTCGAGTTCGTACTTGAGGAACTTGCGCATCTGGTTGGCGCCGTAGCGGTGCTCCATCACCATCAGGGCCGAATACTGCGCGAGCGACTCGCTGAGCATGGTCGAGCCCTGCATGTTCGCGCCGATCACCTGGTGAGCCCACCATTGATGCGCCACTTCGTGTGCGGTGACGTAGTAGGGATAGTCGATCTTCGATGTGTCGCGCAGGTCGGCGATAAAGCCGATCGATTCGGAGAATGGAATCGTATTGGCGAAGGATTGCGCGATGCTGGCGTAGTTGGGGAACTCCAGAATGCGTATCTGGCGGAACTGATACGGGGTGTAGTTGGTATTGTAATAACTCAGGCCGTCTTTCACGCCCTGGATCATTCGATCGACGTTCCACGCATGCGCGGGGTTGTAGTAAACCTCGATGGCGACACCGTTGTAATGATCGCGCCTGACCGCGTAGCGCGCCGACAGCCATGCGGCGAACGGCAGCATTGGCTTGTCCATGACGTAGTGAAAGTAATGACGCCCATTGGACGTCCATTCCTTCTGCAGGTAGCCCGGTGCCAGCGCGATCTGATCGGCCGAGGTCGATACCGTCGTATCGAAGGCCAGCCAGTCCGCATCGTTGGCGATGTAGGTGTTCTGGCGCGCCTTCTCGTCGCCGAGTTTGGGCATGCGCGGCACTTCGGCTGACAGGCCATACTTACGGCGGTCGTTGCGGTCGGTGATCTGTTCGCCGCTCTGGTAGCCGAATTTCGGCAGCACGCCGCTGTTGACGAAGGTACCGTTGCCGGCCAGGAACTCGCCTTCGGGACTATTGGTAAAGCCCTTGGGGGCATATTCCATGTCGAAATCGAAGTCCATCGACGCACCCGGCGCGAGCGGGGTCTTTAATCGATAGATGGCGTAACCGAGCTTCTTGTCGTCGATGACCACGTCATGCGGCGCGAAATTCAGCGACTTCATGGTGAAGTCGGTGTCGGTCTGCACGTGCAGGTCGCTGATCGGCTGGTCATGCTTGTTGGTCAGCGTGTAATGCACGCGAAATTCGATCCGGTTGGGTGCGTCCGGATAAATATCGACGTCCGCCTTGATCGCGGTAATGCGCGGTTGTGGCAGGCCACGATACTTGGCATAGAGCTTCTCGTAATCGGCGTGCTCGATCTTCTCCGCTTCGCTGTTCTTGTAGTGATTGAGTACGTTGGTGTTGTAGAAAATCCACGCGCCGCTGGCGACAAAGGCCACGACGGCCGCGATCAATGCGAAGCGCGTGATCGGCGTGATGCGCCGGCGTGCTTCGCGTGTGCGATCGCTCCAGCGGTTATCGGTGCCGCGTACCCAGTAGAGCGCGGTGATAATCAGCAAGGCAGCGGCACAGCAGGCCCAGTAGAAGTCGAACCACAGCGCTGACTTCATGAAACGGCCGTAGCCGTTCATATCCGAATAGGGCAGATCTACGGTGGCGCCGTACGTGTAGAGGTTGTGATCCCAGTGCAGCAGGCCGAAACCGATTCCCCAGGCGAACCATAGAATGGTCAGCAGGTAGCCGAAGAACTTGTTGTTGGAGATGACCTGGAGGAATAGCGCCAGTGCCGCGATCAACAGAAAGGGGATCGCGTTCAGTGCAAACTCGCTGGCATACAGCCCCAGTTCCAGCTGCGTATAGCCGTGGCTGAGCTGCCAGAGGATGCCGACCACCGTGCCGATGAACAGGTAGACCACAGTGACTGCGACCAATGCGAGCAGCTTGGATACCATCGGTATCCAGTTCCTGAGCGGGAAAGCGTCGCTTACCTCCGCTACGCGCAGGCTGCGTTCGCGCCACACGAGCTCGCCGGCATAGAAGCTGAGAATGATGTAAAGCAGCCAATGAAAGCTGCCGTGAATCAGTCCGGTGATCGAATGGGTGACCGGGTAGGTAGGCGTGCCGTAGATTTTGCCGGCGAAGACCAGCGTGGCGATCATGTTGACCATGCCGAATGCCAGCATGACCAGGAACGGCACGCCCTTCAATACGCTCGAGACGTCAAAAGCGACCAGGCGGCGCAACTGGATCAGATGGGCACGCAGATCGTCTTTGAGCTCCGCGCGCGGCACGCTCAGCTCGCCGCCCGCGCCGTGTGGCCGCAATATGGGTGGTTCACTGCGCTTCTTGCCCTTGCGCGACAGGCTTACACCTTCGCTGCTGGCACGGAAAAGGGCAAAGGCAACGCCGAACAGCACCAGCGACAGCGCGGTCCATAAGGCGCGATTGAACAGCAGTACGCCTTCGAGCGGAGGCAGCTGGTGGTTGAGCTGGTCGGCAGACCAGTAGCGCGTGACGATGCCTAGCGTACGGATGCCGAAGGGATCCAGCAGTGCGGCAATGAAATGGTTCTCGACGTCCTGTGTGAGCGCACCCGTAATGGAGTGGATGGTGAAAAACGCAATGACGCCGATGTAGACACTGAGCAGCGAGCGTGTCGTGGCGGCCAGCAGGAACAGCAGCGCGGACAGGAACAACATGTCCGGTACCACCAGCACACCCAGGGTCCAGGCATAGCTGACGACATGGGAAGGTCCCAGGCGTACCGGATCTATCCATGGCATGCACCCGCCCAGCGCCAGGCCCAGCACGCAAAACAGCATGATCGCCAAAGTGGTCAGGTAACCGGCCAGAAAGCGTCCGCCGAGATAACTGGTCTTGCTGACAGGCGTGGAGAAGAACAGGTCCGAGGTGCGATGGTCAAAGTCGCGCAGTACCGCGTTGGCGACGAATACCGCCACCAGAAACATGCCGAAGACATTCAGGATGGTCAGCAGTCGCGCGATGACGATCGGCGCATTGCGCAGGACGTTGCCGCTGGCGCCTCCGATGATCACCGCGTCGCTGCTGGTCAGCGTAAAGGCGATGAGGCCATAAGCGAGCGCGATCACCCAGAACAACGGCGATTTCAGCTGCTGGCGTAGCTCGAAACGAAAGATTTCGAAGAGCATGAGTGCGTCCTTGTCCGGCGCCGGTCAGGCGGTCTTGGCCGCGGCCTGCTTGCGCAGTTCGCCGAAATAGACGTCTTCGAGATCGGGTGAGACCGTTTCGAAACCTTCGCCGGGCGAGCTGTCCGCCAGCACGTGGATTTGCGTACGGCCGCCGGTCAGGCGGGTGGAAAGGATGTTCATGCGTGCGCGATAGCCGTCCAGTTCGGACTTGTCGATCGAACGCCGCCACACGCGCCCATCGAGCGCGCGGATGGTTTCCAATGGTTCGCCGCTGAGCAGCACCTCGCCCTGGCCGATGATCGCCATACGAGGGCACAGGTCGGTGACGTCCTCGACGATATGCGTGGACAGAATCACCACCACACGTTCGCCGATTTCGGCGAGCAGGTTGAGAAAGCGGTTGCGTTCTTCCGGGTCGAGGCCGGCGGTGGGTTCGTCGACGATGACCAGGCGCGGATCGCCGATCAGCGCCTGAGCGATGCCGAAACGTTGCCGCATACCGCCGGAATACGTGCCGAGCTTGCGCTTGCGTACGTCCCAGAGATTCACCTGTCGAAGCAGGGCCTCGACCAGTTCGCGCCGTTCGCGCTTATGGGTCACGCCCTTGAGCACGGCGAAGTGATCGAGCATGGCCTCGGCGGAGACCTTCGGGTACACCCCAAATTCCTGCGGCAGATAGCCGAGCAGGCGGCGCGTGGCCTGTTTGTCGGCCAGCAGGTCCTGTCCGTTGAGCGTAATGCTGCCGGCGTCCGGATCCTGCAGTGTCGCGATGGTGCGCATCAGCGAGGATTTGCCCGCCCCGTTGGGACCGAGCAGCCCGAACATGCCGTGCGGAATGTCCAAGGAAACCTGGCGTAAGGCCTTGACCCCATTGGCATACGTCTTGGACAGATCGCGGATGTTGAGCATGACACCACCTGGGAGGCCGCGATGGCGGCGTTACAGCCAGCTTAGAGGGCGCGAGGGCGGGCGGCATGCGCTTAAGGTCATGGGGGTGGAAGAGCCAGGAGTGAGTGGAGAGGAGTGAGGAGTGAGTAAAAGCCGGCTTGGCTGCTCTCTCTCACTCCTCACTCCTCTTCACTCACTTCCCGCTCTTCCTCGTACGGGGGCCGCAGGAGTGCGTGAAGAGGGGAAGGAGCGAGTAAAAGCCGGCTTGGCTGCTCTCTCTTACTCCTCACTCCTCTCCACTCACTTCCCGCTCTTCCCCGTACGGGGCGGCAGGAGTGAGTGAAGAGGAGTGAGGAGTGAGTAAAAGCCGGCTTGGCTGCTCTCTCTCACTCCTCACTCCTCTCCACTCACTTCCCGCTCTTCCCCGTACGGGGCGGCAGGAGTGAGTGAAGAGGAGTGAGGAGTGAGTAAAAGCCGGCTTGGCTGCTCTCTCTTACTCCTCACTCCTCTTCACTCACTTCCCGCTCTTCCTCGTACGGGGGCCGCAGGAGTGCGTGAAGAGGGGGAGGAGCGAGTAAAAGCCGGCTTGGCTGCTCTCTCTCACTCCTCACTCCTCTCTACTCACTCCCCGTCCTTCCCCGTACGGGGCCGAATGGCAGCTATTCGTCTCCTGAGATCGATCCAAGGCGCCCGAAACCATTGCCTGTTCGCTATTATGTGAGGCCTTGCGGCCGCCATCCCCGAGCGGTGCGCCACCCAAGTATCCGCAGGAGAAATCATGGCCGACCTGAAAGAAGCGCGAGTCCCCGATATCGGCCAGGCCGATGTGCCGGTGATCGAAGTGATGATCAAACCGGGCGACAAGGTCGCCAAGGAACAGAGCCTGATCACGCTGGAATCGGACAAGGCGACGATGGAGGTGCCCGCGCCGTTCGCAGGTACGGTCAAGGAAGTGAAGCTGAAGGTGGGCGACGAGGTGTCCGAAGGCACCGTGATCGCGATCATCGAGGCAGAAGACGGCGCCGCCGCGCCCGCACCGCAGGCCGCCGCTCCGGCGCCCGCGCCTGCGCCGGCCGCTGCCAAGGCAGCCGAACCGGTCAAGAGTGCCCATGCACCCGCTCCGGCGGCCGGCGGTGGCGCGGTCCGCGAAGCCAAGGTGCCCGATATCGGCAGCACCGGTGTGCCGGTGATCGAAGTGCTGGTCAAGGTCGGCGACACGGTCGCCAAGGACCAGGGCCTGATTACGCTCGAGTCCGACAAGGCCACGATGGAAGTGCCCGCCCCGTTCGGTGGCGTAGTCAAAGAATTGAAGGTCAAGCTGGGTGACGAGCTGTCCGAAGGCGATGTGATCGCCTTGATCGAGTCGTCCGAGGGCGGTGCAGCGCCGGCTCCGGCTCCTGCTGCAGCCCCGGCGGCGGCACCCAAGGTCGAAGAAAAGCCCGCGCCGATCGGCGGCCGCAGCATCCTGCCGGGCAATGCACCGGAAGGCGATGTGCCGCCGCAGGCGCGCCCGCCGTTCGACGCTGGCATCGTGATGCCGGGCGATGCGCCGTATGCCAGCCCCGCCATCCGCGCTTTCGCGCGCGAGCTGGGCGTGGACGTGCATCAGGTGAAGGGCTCGGGCCGCGGTGGCCGCATCGTGCGCGAAGACATCAGCGCCTATGTGAAGCACGCGCTGGCCTCGGGTGCGCGTCCGGTGACCGGCGGTGCCGCGGTCGGCGGTGGTGGCGGCCTGAACCTGCTGCCGTGGCCGAAGGTCGACTTCGCCAAGTTCGGCGAGATCGAAGAAAAGCCGCTGTCGCGCATCCAGAAGATCTCCGGCGCCAACCTGGCGCGCAACTGGGCGATGATTCCGCACGTCACCCAGCACGAAGATGCCGACATCACCGAGCTCGAAGCCTTCCGCAAGAAGCTCGGCGAAGAGAACAAGGATCTGAAGGTCACCCCGCTGGTGTTCCAGATCAAGGCGGTGGTCGCGGCGCTGAAGAAATTCCCGCAGTTCAACGCTTCGCTCGACGAAAGCGGCGAGAAGCTGATCCTCAAGAAGTACTTCCACATCGGCATCGCGGTGGATACGCCCGATGGCCTCGTGGTGCCGGTGATCCGCGATTGCGACAAGAAGGGCCTGCTCGACCTCGCGCTGGAACTGGGCGAGATCTCCAAGAAGGCGCGCGACAAGAAGCTCGGCCCGGCCGACATGTCAGGCGGCTGCTTCTCGATTTCCTCGCTTGGCGGCATTGGCGGTACGTCGTTCACGCCGATCGTCAACGCGCCGGAAGTGGCGATCCTGGGTGTGTCCAAGGCATCCACCAAGCCGGTGTGGAACGGCAAGGAATTCGCGCCGCGTCTGATCCTGCCGCTGTCGCTGTCCTACGACCATCGCGTGATCGACGGCGCGCTTGCCGCGCGTTTCGCGTCCTTCCTGGCCACGCAGCTGGGCGACATTCGTCGCCTGTTGCTCTGACCGGGAGACTCGAATCATGGCGAACACAATCGAAATCAAAGTCCCCGACATCGGCGGCCACGACGGCGTGCCGGTGATCGAAGTACTGGTCAACGTCGGCGACAAGGTCGAGAAAGAACAAAGCCTGATCACGCTCGAGTCGGACAAGGCGACGATGGAGATTCCCTCCAGCGCCGCCGGCGTGATCAAGGAGCTCAAGCTCAAGGTCGGCGACGAAGTGTCCGAAGGCGCGGTGATTGCCGTGCTGGAAACGTCGGACACTGCCGCTCCGGCGCCTGCACCGGCGGCACCGTCACCGGCAGCCGCTGCTCCCAAGGCGGCACCCGCACCAGCTCCCGTCGCTGCGCCGGCGCCAAAGGCTGCCGGTGCCAGCGGTCGCACAGCGGACATCGAATGCCAGTTGCTGGTGCTCGGCTCGGGCCCCGGCGGCTACACCGCCGCGTTCCGCGGCGCGGATGTCGGTTTGGACACGGTGCTGGTCGAGCGCTATGAAACGCTCGGCGGCGTCTGCCTCAATGTCGGTTGCATTCCGTCCAAGGCGCTGCTGCATGCCGCGGCGGTGATCGACGAAGCCGAGGCGATGGCCGCCCACGGCGTGAGCTTCGGCAAGCCGAAGATCGATATCGACAAGCTGCGCGGTTTCAAGAGCAAGGTCGTTGGCCAGTTGACCGGCGGCCTGAGCACCATGGCCAAGCAGCGCAAGGTGCGCACCGTGCAGGGCGTGGGCAGTTTCGTCTCGCCCAACGAGCTGGAAGTAGAAGGCAAGGACGGCAAGAAGCTCATCCGTTTCGAGAAGGCGGTGATCGCCGCCGGCTCGCAATCGGTGCGCTTGCCGGCATTCCCGTGGGACGACGAGCGCATCATGGATTCCACTGGCGCGCTTGAGCTGAAGGACGTGCCGAAGAAATTGCTGGTCGTCGGCGGTGGCATCATCGGCCTGGAAATGGCGACGGTGTACGCGGCACTGGGCAGCGAAGTGACCGTGGTCGAGTTCATGGACCAGATCATTCCCGGCGCCGATGCCGACCTGATCAAGCCGCTGGCCAAGCGCCTGGCGAGCAAGGTCAAGGGCATTCACCTCAAGACCAAGGTGGTCGAGGCCAAGGCCACCAAGAAAGGCATCGAAGTCAGTTACGAAGGCGAGAACATCCCCGAAACCACGCTGTTCGATCGCGTGCTGGTGTCCGTCGGCCGCTCGCCGAACGGCAACAAGATCGGCGCCGACAAGGCGGGCGTGGCGGTGACCGAGCGCGGCTTTATCAACGTCGATACGCAGATGCTCACCAACGTGCCGCATATCTTCGCCATCGGCGACCTGGTCGGCCAGCCGATGCTGGCGCACAAGGCCACGCACGAGGCCAAGGTTGCGGCGGAAGTCGCCGCCGGCATGAAGACGCATTTCGATGCGCGGGTGATCCCGTCGGTGGCTTACACCGATCCGGAAATCGCCTGGGTCGGCGTGACCGAGCGCGAGGCGAAGGAAAAGGGCCTGAAGATCGGCGTCGGTAAATTCCCGTGGGCCGCCAGCGGCCGCGCGCTCGGCATCGATCGCACCGAAGGCTTTACCAAGTTGCTGTTCGACGAAGAAACGCATCGCGTGGTCGGCGGCGGCATCGTCGGTCCGCATGCAGGCGATCTGATTTCGGAAATCGCCCTGGCGATCGAGATGGGTTCGGAAGCGGCCGATATCGGCCTGACCATCCATCCGCATCCGACCTTGAGCGAATCGGTCGGCATGGCGGCGGAAGCCTATGAAGGCACCATCACCGATCTGTACATGCCGAAGAAGAAAAAGTAAGCACGGGTCGATTCACTTGACGACCTTCGAAGCCCCCATGGATCTGACGATCGATGGGGGCTTTTTACGTTTGGGAGTAGCACGATGAGTTGGTCAGCCACCCAGTACAGCAAGTTCGAAGACGAACGGAACCGGCCGATTCGCGATCTGCTTGCGCAAGTGTTCAATGAGCAGGTCGGGCGCGCGGCGGATATCGGCTGTGGCCCCGGCAACTCGACCGAGTTCTTGCAAAGAAAATTCCCGGGTGCCGCGATCGTGGGCATGGATAGTTCGCAGGACATGCTCGAGGCCGCGCGCAAGCGCTTGCCTGACGTGCGCTTCGATCTTGGCGATATCGCAAGCTGGAGCGAACCGGGCCCGTTCGATGTGATCCTTTCCAATGCCGCGCTGCAATGGGTGCCCGACCATGCGGCGTTGCTGCCGGCACTACTGCGCAAGCTGGCAACGGGCGGCAGTCTGGCCGTGCAGACGCCGGACAACCTCGACGAGCCGGCGCATCGCCTGATGCGCGAGATTGCCGCCGATGGACCTTGGGCGGCGAAGCTGGCCAGTGCACCGCGTGCGCGCGACAGTCGTCACGGTGCGGATTGGTATTACCGCGTGTTGCGAGAGCAGGGCGCGGATGTGAACGTGTGGCGCACGATCTACCACCATCCGTTGGCGGGCGGTGCGGCGGCTATTGTCGAATGGTTCAAGGGCTCGGGCTTGCGGCCGTTTCTGGAGCCGCTGGATGAGGGCGAGCGTGTTGCGTATCTGGCGCGTTACGAAGCGGCTGTGGCGAAGGAGTACACCATCCTTCCCGATGGGACGGCGCTGTTGCCGTTTCCGCGTTTGTTCTTCGTAGCGACGCGATAACAGCCTCAGTCCTCTCGCTCGTCATTCCGGCGTAGGCCGGAACCCAGTGGCTCCAGTTCTTGGTTTTCGCGGAAGGCAGATCGCTTTTTGCGATGCGTCGCGAAGACCGTTCACTACAGTCACTGGGTTCCGGCCTACGCCGGAATGACGAGTAGGTGAGATGAGGGTTACTCGTGTTTGCCCAACGCCGCCATCATATGCGGCTCCAACTGCTCCAGATGCGACTGCGTTCCCTGCACGGTGGCGATCATCTGACGCAACACAGTAATGAACTCGATCGGATCGACATCACGCCCAAGCTCCACCTTCGTACGTATATCCACCATACGCGGTGCACTGAGCAGCAGCGTGCTGTCCTGGCTCAGCCAGTCGGAGGCGTGCCGTTGATCGGCGTAGGCGCCTGAATAGTTATTGAGGCGATCGGCTGAAATCCAGCTTGCACTTTGATTGGCAACCGCCACATCCCAGGCCTGGCTCGCGAAGATCGGCCAATGGATATTGATGTCGAATTGCTTTTTGTGCGCCCGAATATGCTCGTTGACGGTCTTGCTATCCGCGCCCGCCAGCACGTCGGCGGTAATGAGCTTGTCCAGCTCCAGCAGCGGCTTGAGATCTTCCGCGTTGCTTTGCCTGGCCTCTCTTATCTCGGCAAGATCATTGGCAAGCTCGGCCTCGATCTGCCGGCTCGCCGTTTCCGCTGCTTGCTGGTGATGCACATGCTCGATCCACTGCTCCAACCCGAGCGCGGTTAGGATACTGAGCACGATCATCAGGTAATGCGAAGCGAACTCTTTCAGCGAATGCAGCTTTTGCTTTGGAATTTCCAAATGCATGGCAATCCTCGTTGACCCCTGGGTGCGCTCGACCGCGCGGTGTTAATCGTAGACATTGTCGAACAGATCGCCCTGGGCGAGAAAGCTGTCCTGCTCCACGAAGCCCGCCAAGCCTACGCCGACCAGGCGATAGAGATCGCTGGCCGGTCGCTCGACGCGTTCGCGCAGGGCGCAGGCCAGATCGGCAAGCTCTTGCGCCGAGCGTGGCCGCACCGAAGGCGTGAGGCTGCGCGTCAGCGTATGGAAGTCCGCGGTCTTGAGCTTGAGCACGATGGTGCGAGCGATACGACCGCCGAGGGCTTCGCGTTGATGCGCCGCCCAGGTCTTCTCGGCAAGGCGGCGGATGTGCGGCTCCAATTCGTCCAGGGTCAGGTCGTCCTGGAACGTGTCTTCGGCCGACACCTGCAAGGTGAGGCGATCGGGTTGCACGGGGTGTTCGTCGATGCCCAGCGACAGCTCGTGCAGCCGGCGCCCCCACTGGCCGAAGCGCTGTTCCAATGCCGCCTGGCCGAGTGCACGCAGTTCACCGACCGTTGAAATCCCCAGTTCGGTCAGCTTGGCCTACATCACCTTGCCCACGCCGGGCAATTTGCCGACCTTCAATGGCGTGAGGAACGCTTCGACCTGATGCGGACGCACCACGAACAGGCCATCGGGCTTGCGCCAATCCGAGGCGATCTTGGCAAGAAACTTGTTCGGTGCCACGCCAGCCGATGCGGTGAGGCTGGTTTCTTCGCGAATGGCTGCGCGGATCGCTTCGGCGGTCGCCGTGGCGCTCGACAGACCGGTCTTGGTCTCGGTGACGTCGAGATAGGCCTCGTCCAGCGACAGCGGTTCGATCAGGTCGGTATGCCGCGCAAAAATCTCGCGCACCTGTCGCGACACCGCCTTGTAGCGCACGAAATCCGGCGGCACGAAGATCGCCTGTGGACATAGCCGCTCGGCACGTATCGCCGGCATCGCCGAGCGCACGCCGAAGGTTCGCGCCTCGTAACTTGCCGCGCACACCACCGAGCGCGCCCCTTTCCAGGCCACCACCACCGGCTTGCCGCGCAACGAAGGATCGTCGCGCTGCTCCACCGACGCGTAGAACGCGTCCATGTCGACGTGGAGAATCTTGCGTGGCGAGTAGGGCACCGGGATGCGCAGCGGGAAGTACGGTAGAGATTCTAGGGGGAAAGCCTTGCTCTTCGCCTATCTTGACGCTGTACGGGAACCTGGTGGGGCCATGGCCAAGCTGGTGCGCATCGGAGGCCGATCTTAGTCCCAATACACGGTGTAGACGTGGAAGCCCTCGTCCGGCACCGGTGCGGCCGCATGCTTTCCATAAGGCCAGCCAGGCCAGATGCCATCCGATGACAATCCCTCGATCCATTGGTCGGCGACTTCTTGGGGTGCGGAAGAGAAAATATGGATGTTCTCCGCAGCCGGCCATAGCTCGTCGTCTTCCAATGCCTCGGTCCATTCCCCGTGCAGACCGACGAATACGCCCTGCACGTCCGACCGTGCCGCGATGGCCTTGAAGCGTGCATAGATGTCGGTGATGGATGGGCGGCCATAGCCCCAGTCATTTGGCGCGATGGAGCTTTCCTGCGTATTGCCTACGAAATAGTCATCCAGGGTCACGACGGGATCATGTTCGGCATCGATCGCATCGAGTTTCTTGATCTTTTCAAGCAATGCTTTGCGATGGTCCATCTCGTGATTTCCTGCCTGAATTGGAGTCTGGCGGCGTGTGCACCGCCTTTGGACGCGGGGATTAGGCATCAGGTCATGCCGAACCGCAAGGCGGGTCTCCGGAGCTTATACGCCATCAGGGGCTAGTCCCCATAGAGTGGAAATGGCATGGTTAGTTCTTATGACCGATCACTCCTCCGCATACGTACGCCGCCTGGGCATCTGGGATGCCGCCGCCATCGTGGTCGGCGGTGTCATCGGCGCCGGCATCTTTCGCAGCGCCTCCACCGTGGCCGAACGCACCGGCTCGGGCTGGGAGCTGTTGCTGCTCTGGGCCATCGGCGGCCTGCTCACGCTGACCGGCGTGCTCTGTTACGCCGAGCTGGGTGCGCGGCGGCCGCAGGCGGGTGGCGTCTACATCTATTTGCGCGAGGCGTTCGGACAGCTGCCGGCCTTCTTGTTCGGCTGGACGATGGCGCTGATCAACTATCCGGGCAGCGTGGCGGCGGTGGCCACGACCTTTGCCGATTATTTTTGCGTCGCGCTCGGCCTTTCGCATTTCTGGATCAAGCCGGTGGCCGCGGGTGCGATCGCCTTTATCGTCGGGGTGAACCTGTTCGGCATCCGTGCCGGCGCGCGCATGCAGAACCTCTTCACGCTGCTGAAGCTCGGTGCGATCGTGCTGGTCGTGGTCGCTGGCCTGGCCCTGGCGCAAGGTCGGCTCGGCCTGGTGCTGAGCGCCGATACGGCACACCCGGTCGCGTCCTGGAGCTTCCTGGGGGCCCTGTTGCCGGTGCTCTTTACCTATGGCGGCTTCCACTATCTCAACGATCTGGCCGGTGAAGTGCGCGAGCCGCAACGCACCTTGCCACGCGCGTTGGCGTTGGGCATGGGCACGGTGGTGGTGTGCTACGTGCTGGTCAATATCGCCTACCTGTCCGGGTTGGGGCACGCCGGGCTTGCGGCCAGCCACGCGCCTGCCGCCGACCTTGTGCGAGCCTGGCTGGGCGACCGCGGCGCCACGCTGATCGCCGTCGGCATTGCATGCTCCACCTTCGGCTATTGCAGCATCGCCATTGCCGGTGGCGCGCGCGTACTGCAGACCATGGGTGCGGACGGCATGTTCTTTCGCGCGGTGGGGCGCATCGAGCCGCGCACGCATGCGCCGCAGATCGCGCTGACCGTACTGGGCGCGTGGGCGATCGTGCTGGCAGCCAGCGGCAGCTTCAACCAGTTGCTCGACTACACGACGGTGGGCGAGTGGTTGTCGCATGCCTTTGGCATCGCCACGCTGTTCTGGTATCGCCGTCGTTTCGCCAACGAGCCATCGCCCTATCGCGTGCCGCTGTATCCCCTGATGCCGATCCTGTTCGTGAGCGTGGTGCTGGGCGTGATCATCGCCACCACCTTCAATTCGCCACAAGATGCCGGCATGAGCCTGGTGCTGATTCTGGTCGGTGTACCGGTGTATTGGGGCTGGAAGGCCTGGTCGCGGCGCGGGGCCTGATCCCGGCAAGCCAGCCTTCATCGTCGATGTCCATACTTATGGATATTCACAGGGGGAGCGCCGCGATGAGAAAACTCGTTTCATTGGCATGGCTGGCGGCGCTGCTATTGACCGCCTGCCACACCGCGAGCAATGCCGGGACGTTCGATCTCGCGGGTGATCCGTCCAGCGCGAAGCTGCAGCAGGTGCAGCGCGCGGATGCCGTGGAAACCAACGCGCAAGGCGGCAAGCAGCGACGTTATACCTTTGCGCCTTCGCCGCGTCCCGAGATCGCCATCGAGGCGCCTGCGCAGGGCTGGGACTGGTCCGGCAAGAGCGAACTGCACATTGCGGTGCAGAACGCGATGGCCTGGGATGTCACGCTGCAAATCGATATCGACGGCGCCCATGCGGGCCAGAAACTGCATGCCGTATTGGCCCTGCCGGCCGGCCCGGCACAGACGATCGTCGTGCCGTTGCAGGCACAGGCGCCGCGCAGCGAAGGGATGCAGGCAGGGCCGCCGATGCCCTTCGACGATCAGGGGCGAAATATGCTCGTGGCGACGACGGTCGACGGTCAGCTCGATCTACATGTCGTGCGCGCAGTGCACCTGAGCATGCCCTCGCCACAGGCGCCGCAAACCCTGTTGTTCGGCGCCGTGGATCCGGTCGCTGGGGAGAGTGCGCTACATCGCGCTTATACCGGCATCGTCGACCGCTGGGGTCAATACACGCGGGGACAATGGCCTGAAAAGATCGATTCCGACGAGGCCTTGCGCGCGGCGCAGGCCCAGGCGCGGAACGAAATGCAGGCCGCCGCCGCGATGGCATCGAAATACGATACGTACGATGGCCGGCTCGATCTGGCCGCGTTCAAGTCCAATGGCTGGTTTCGCAGCGAAAAGCGCGATGGCCGCTGGTGGCTGGTGACGCCGGAAGGGCACGCGTTCTTTTCGCTGGGCATGAATGCCGTCGTCATCGATGGTGCGCGTACTTACGTGCAGGATCGCCAATACATGTTTCGCGATTTGCCGGCCGATCAGGGCGAATGGAAAGCATTCTATGGCACAAGCGATACACGACAGGCCGATGCAACATCGCGCAAGGGGCTGAAATTCGACCACGGGCAGTGGTTCGATTTTTACGCAGCCAATCTCTACCGCGTCGATGGCAAGGATTGGGCGACGGCATGGCACGCGCGCACCCTGGAGCGCCTCAAGGGCTGGGGTTTCAACACCATCGGCAACTGGAGCGACGATGCGCTCGGCAAGGCGCACAAGCTCGCATACACACGCTCGATCAATATCGAGGGCGTGTTCGGCAATGTCTCCAGCGGTTATGACTATTGGGGGCGCATGCCCGATCCCTACGATCCGCGTTTCGTCGCGGCGGCAGAAAAGGCGGTAGCGAAGGCGACCCAGGATGTCGTGGACGATCCCTGGCTGCTCGGCTATTTCGCCGACAACGAACTGGCCTGGGCCGGACAGGGCCCGGAGGGGCGTTGGGGTCTGGCGATCGGTACGCTCAAAGGCGAGGCGCAGAGTGCGGCCAAGCAAGCGTTCATCGCCAAACTGAAAAGCCAATATGGCGATGCGATAAAACTCGGTTCCGCCTGGGGCATCCCGCTGACCTCATGGGACGCGATGGAAGCGGCGGGTTTTGTGCCGCCGGTGCCGAGCGAGGCGTATCCGGCGATCGCTTCCGATTACAGCGCATGGCTACGCGACTACGCCGACACGTATTTCCGCGTGGTCAGCGAAGCGTTGCATCGCCACGACCCGCATCATCTGTTCCTGGGCGGACGCTTTGCGGTCAATACGCCCGAAGCCGTTGCGGCCTGTGCCAGGTATTGCGATGTGGTCAGCGTCAACACGTATACCGATGTGCCGCAGCATGGCTTCGATATCCATGCGGTGGCGCAGGCGAACAAGCCGGTCCTGATTACCGAGTTCCATTTCGGATCGAAGGATCGCGGCCCCTTCGGCAATGGCGTCGCGTCGGTCTATACCGAGCAGCAGCGCGGCGAAGCGTATGCGCGCTTTATCGCGGCGGCGGCGAACGATCCGAATATCGTCGGCGCGCACTGGTTTCAGTACACCGATCAACCGGTGACCGGGCGCCTGCTCGATGGTGAGAACATGCACATCGGCCTGGTCGGCATCACCGATATTCCGTTCGGCAGCTTCGTACAGGCCGTTCGCACGGCCAACCGTCAGGCCTCCGGGCCGTGAGCGCGACGACCCGCCGGACGCAACCAGGCAATGCCCTGCGACATGGCCAGGCAGGCGAGTAGGGCATAGATCCAGGGATTGCCGAACAGGCGAAGGTCGGCGATGGCATGGAGCCAGTCGCGGCCATCGATCGTGGCCAAGGCGACCAAGCCGCAGACCAGCGCGGTCATGAGTGCCGCCAGCAGGCCATTTTCCAGGCGCGGTGGTGGGATAGCTTCGCGTTCGGCGAGCGTGGCAACACGCGCGGCAAAATTTCCCGGCAGCAGGTCCGGCGGCGGTTGCTTCAAGGCACGCATGACCACGCGATAGCCCTGTACCCGGGCGTTGTCGCGATCGTCGTGGGCATGTCGCGCCCGTTCGCGTTGCAGGGCCTGCTCCTGCGCCTGCCATTCCTCGTCGTGGTTCATAAGGTCGTTCCTATCCGGCTTTCGAGCACGCCGCGCAGCTGGCGGCGGCTACGGAAAAGATGGCTCTTGATCGTACCTTCGGCCATGCCCGTGATCGCGGCTATCTCCGGGATGGTCAGTTCCTCCAGATGATAGAGCGTCAGCACGGTGCGTTGCAGCGGCGGCAACGCCTCTATCGCGGCGTGCAGGTGCCGGTGCAGTTCATCATCCGCGCAGGCCGCTTCCAGGTCGAAACCGTCGCCGATCTCCTCGACCGGGTTGCTGTCGTCCTCATTGCCCAGCGGCTCGACCAGGGGAATGCGTCGGCGTTCTAGGTGGCGCAGCGCGACGGTAAAGGCGATCTGGCCGATCCAGGATTTGAGCGAACTCTCCTGGCGGTACTGGTGCAGGTAGCGGTAGACGCGCAGGAACGTGTCCTGGCAAAGCTCGCGCGCGTCCTCCGGGTGGCGGACCATCCGGTAGACGATGTGCCAGCACAGCCCCTGGTACTCGCGCACCAGGCGTTCGAATGCCCCCGTTTCCCGGGCCAGCACGGCTTGGACCAGGACGCGGTCCTGATTCATTGATTTGAGTTGTCCATCTCGCTGGAGATACACCGACGGCCTCGACGGTTGCAGCCTCGCCGCTGCAACCGTCGGCGTGCCGCGTGTATCTATCTCACCAAGGCGCCCTTCGGCGTAGTGGAGAACGTCATGCAACAAGTCATTGTTCCGGTCGTGCTGTTCCTGTGCATTACCTATGCGATCAAGCTTCTGATCGATGCCCGGCTGCATTCGCAGATGTTCAAGAATGGCGCGTCAGAGGCATGGCTGGAGTCGATACTGAAGACGGAAGAGCGGCAACGCCGGTATGCATCGCTGCGCTGGGGCGTGGTCCTGCTGGCGTTGGCTGCGGGTTTCGGACTGAATCAGTATCTGTATAACGACAATTTCAACGCCGGCAGCATCGCCATCCTGGCCGGCGCGGTAGGCCTGGGCAATCTGGTGTTCTTCGGGCTGTCGCGCCACTTGGACTGAAACAACACTTGCTATCGGGCGCGGGATGCCGCGCCGGTTGCATCAACTGGCCAGTGTCGTGGCGACACCAAATGCAACGGCGGTCACGATGGCGACCGCCATGCAGGCACTAGCAGGCCGGATGCGGTGCGCATCGACGCGTGGAATAAGGCGCCACAGCAACACTGCGCCGATAAACATGTTCAGCACCAGCACCCAGCGCAACGCATTGGAAGCGAGCAGGGGGCCATACGGCGGACGCGCGTGGCCGGTATACATAGCGATGCCTGCGATCAGCAGCATGCCGGCGAGGTTCCACAGCAGGCAGGCAAGATAGGTGCGGTTGAACACCACCGCGCATCGCTCCGCCCAGCGCAGCACCAGCCAGGCGATCAATGCCGGGACAATCGCGCCGATGCTGCTGTAGAGCACCCACCAGAACAGCATGCTGAGCACAGTGAGTAGTTGCGTCATGGGCAGATCCCTAAGCGTTGCAGCAGACGATCGACAAACCAGGCGGGGCCGATAAAAAAAGCGGCGAGTTCATCGCGCAGGCTGGGCCGGGGCCGTTCGAGAAAGCGCCCCAGCAACACGCCGAGCCATCCCAGCAGGAAAACTCCCAGCGCCCATCCGCGCAGCTGTATCGGATCGGTCGCGGAATAAACCAGGTGCGTAAGTAGCGACAGCACCAATAGTGCAACGAACATCGCCGCGCCGATCCGGCGCGAATACTTCCAGTACCAGCTGAAAAGCAGCACTTGCAGCATCACCGCCCAGAACCCGGGGCGGCCAAGCATCGGCGGTACGGGAATCGTCCAGACCAGCACGATGGCGCTCCACACGATCAACAAGACGCACCCTGCCATCAGCCAGCGATGTCCTGAATGGCGATGGTCGTTGCTGTACCGGTCAAGCAGGTGTGCGAAGTACTCGGCGTTTTCTTCGCGCGAATGCATCAATGCGAACCGGCTTTGGAGAACAGATTCAGTACCAGGACACCGGCGACGATCAGGCTCATGCCGATCAGGGCGGGCGCATCGAGTTTCTGCTTGAACAGAAGCGTGCCGATCGCCGCGATCAGCACGATACCCGCGCCCGACCACACCGCATAGGCGACGCCGATCGGTATGTTGCGCAAGGCGAGGCTGAGGAAATAAAACGCCGTGCCGTAGCCCGCCACCACCACAAGGCTCGGCCACAGCCGGCTGAACCCGGCCGATGCCTTGAGCGCACTGGTGCCGATCACTTCGGCGAGGATGGCCAGGCCCAACAGAATCCAGGAATTCATCGCGCCGCTCAGTCCAGCGTGATGCCTGCCAGGCGCTGCAGTGCTTCGGCGTACTTGGCCGAGGTGCCTTCGATCACGCTGGCGGGCACGTTCGGGCCCGGTGCCTGCTTGTTCCAGCCGAGCGTTTCCAGGTAGTCGCGTACGAACTGCTTGTCATAGCTGGGCGGGCTGATACCGACCTTGTATTCGTCGGCGGGCCAGAAACGCGAGGAATCGGGCGTCAGCATCTCGTCCATCACATAGAGCTTTCCGTCTTCGTCGGTGCCGAATTCGAACTTGGTGTCGGCGATGATGATGCCGCGCTCGGCTGCATAGGCTGCCGCCCATTTGTAGATGGTCAGGGTCGCTTCGCGCACCTGCTCGGCCAGGTCGGCACCGACGGCGGCAACGACGGCATCGAAGCTGACATTCTGGTCGTGGTCGCCGACCGCGGCCTTGGTCGAGGGGGTGAAGATCGGCTCGGGCAGTTGTTCGGCCTGCTTGAGGCCGGCCGGCAGCTTGATGCCGCATAGCGAGCCGGTCGCCTGATAGTCCTTCCAGCCCGAACCGATCAGGTAGCCGCGGGCGATCGCCTCCACCGGTACCGGGGTCAGGCGGCGCGCGATCACGCTGCGTTTCTTGTACAGCGCAAGGTTGGTGCCTGCGGGCAGCTCGTCCTGCAAGGGGATATCGAGCAGGTGGTTGGGAACCAGGTGTGCCGTCTTGCCGAACCAGAAATTGGACATCTGGGTCAGCATTTCGCCCTTGCCCGGGATCGGGTCGGGAAGCACCACGTCGAAGGCGGAGAGCCGGTCGCTGGCCACGATCAGCAGGCGATGGTCGGGCAGCACGTAGACGTCGCGGACCTTGCCGCGGTGGACCAGATTCAGACCGGGCAGGTTCGATTGCAGCAGGGTCGTGGGCACGGGGCGCTCCAGGGCAAAAGCTCAAGCGGGACATTGTAACTGTCCGGATGGCCGCCGGACCGGGCTGCGCTGGTAGAATTGGCGGTTTTAACCCCCATGCATTGCCGATGCGAACCGTACTGACCGCGGCACTTTTGCTGGCCGCACTACCCGTGATGGCCGCCACGCCGCCCAAGCCGGCGCGCCTGGGGCTGTGCGCGGCATGTCACGGTGAAACCGGCATGGCGCAGATTCCTGCTGCGCCTAATCTGGCCGGGCAGAAACTCGACTATTTGCGCGAAGCGCTGAAGCAGTACCGTGATGGTCGCCGCAACGCGCCGCTGATGAAGGCGGCGATCGGTCCCGTAAGCGACGCCGATCTCGATGCGCTCGCCCAGTGGTACAGCGCACAAGCACCGGTACAGGCGACACCATGAGTCTTACTTGGACCCTTCTGCTGGCATTCGCCGGCCTGATCTTTGGCCACGGCATCCCCGGCGCCATCGTCGGTGGCATTGCCGGCTTCATCATCGATGGCGTGCGTCAGAAGCGACGTTATGCCACACCGGAAGTCGGCGGCTTTATCGGCCCGCTGTTCGCCGTGCTCGGTGCAGTGGCCAAATCCGACGGTCGCGTGTCCGAGGCCGAAATCGCCATCGCCGAGCGCCTGATGTCGCGCATGGGCCTGGATACCGAGCAGCGCAAGCAGGCGGTCATCAGCTTCAACGCCGGCAAGCAACCGGAGTTCGATGTTACCCCGGCGATCGACGGTCTGCGCCAATGGGTCGGCCTGCGTCGCGACCACGCTTTCCCCGTGCTCGACGTGGTGATCGAAACCGTGCTGGCCGAAGGCAATCCGCCGCCGGAGAAAATGTCGCTGCTGCGCCAGGTGGCGTTCGCACTGCGCGTCAGCGACATGGAGCTGATGGCGTTGATGGCAATGAAAGGCTACGCCTGGAATGCCAGCGCGGGCGGGCGGCGCGGCCCCGGCAACGGTGGCGGTTACGTACCGCCGCAGCGCAGTCAGCAGGGGCCCGATCCCTATACCGTACTTGGCATCGAACGCAGTGCCGACGATCGCGCGATCAAGCGCGCGTATCGCAAGCTGATTTCCGAACACCACCCGGACCGCCTGGGCGATCTGCCCGAGGATATGCGCCGCCGCGCCGAGTCGCGGGCCAGCGAGATCAATGCGGCGTATGAGCGGATCAAGGCGGAGCGGGGGTTCAAGTGACGGGCGCCGTGACGATCTCTTTCCTCTTTACCCTTTACTCTTGAGCCACCATGCCTAAGCAATCGCCAATCATCGCGCCCTCCATCCTCTCTGCCGACTTCGCCCGCCTGGGCGAGGACACGGTCAAGGCGCTCGACGCCGGTGCGCAGTGGGTGCATTTCGACGTGATGGACAACCATTACGTGCCGAACCTGACCATCGGGCCGATGGTGCTCAAATCGCTGCGCAATTACGGCGTCACCGCACCGATCGACGTGCACCTGATGGTCAAGCCGGTCGACCGCATCGCGCCGGATTTCGCCAAGGCCGGCGCCAATTCGATCAGCTTCCACCCGGAGGCGAGCGAGCATGTCGATCGAACCATCGGTTTGATCAAGGACGCGGGTTGCCATGTTGGCCTGGTGTTCAATCCGGCCACGCCGCTGAACTGGCTCGACTACACGCTCGACAAGATCGACCTGGTGCTGATCATGTCGGTGAACCCGGGTTTTGGCGGGCAGAAATTCATTCCCGAGGCACTCGACAAGATCCGCGAAGTGCGTCGTCGCATCGATGAAAGTGGTCGTGCGATTCGGCTGGAAGTCGATGGTGGTGTCACTGCCGACAATATCGGCGCGATTGCCGCTGCTGGTGCGGATACGTTCGTTGCTGGCTCTGCGATCTTCAACGCGCCGGACTATCGTGCGGTGATCGAGGCGATGCACAAGGCGATCGGGGGCTGAGGTTTCAGGAAGCCGTCCCGCGAGCACCCGCCCCCTCACCCCAACCCTCTCCCCCGGCAAAGCCAGGGGAGAGGGAGCCTGACTGAGGTGACCTCAATGTTTCGCGCTTGCGCAACTTATCTCCCTCTCCCCTGGCTTTGCCGGGGGAGAGGGTTGGGGTGAGGGGGCGCTTTAAGTCCTCAGCGTTACGCACAAGGACTCGATCCTCAAAGATCGCAATCCCCAAGCGCAATTGGCCCATTACTGCTGAATTCCACCGTACAGACCGCGCTGAACGCCTGTCCCTGATGCAGGGACCTCGCCTTGGCCGCGGACATCCGGTCGATCGTCGCGTGCCCTTTGACCTGGTCCGTCGCGTCGGTGAGCGTCACCAGAATCTCGTTGCCCACACGCTGGGCAGCCTCAGCCACCACGGCACTGACCGTGACGCGCTGATCGAGATAACCGTCCGGAATGATGTGACCGGATTTCACGTATAGCTCGCCGAGCTGAGCCAGGCTGACCGCAGGGGCCGTCTCTTGTGCAAGTGCGACGGTGGTGGTGGACAGCATCGCCAGGGCGAGCACTAAGGAACGTAGTGCACGCATGACCGATACCTTTGTCCATGGAGGACATGGGGGGACTGGCCACCAAGATGGAGACGCCCTTGCCCGTTTCAATACGTCGATTTCGACGCCGCATTCAACGCAGCGTTTCCTCCAGCGCACGAATCGATTTCAGGGCGCGGCCTTGTCCAGGTGTCCGGTGGCCGTAGCCGAAGGGAGCCTCGAATAACCTCAGTTTTGATTCTCGTCATCCCGGCGTAGGCCGGGACCCAGTGGCATCAGTTTTTGGTTTTCGCGGTAGAGCTGACTTTTGCAGGCTCTCGCGATAATCGATCGCAAGGCCACTGGGTCCCGGCCTACGCCGGGATGACGAGTAGGGAGGGTTTTTCGAGATTCCCCGAAGTCGCTCCTACAAGGTGGCCGTGCCCGGCTAGTTTGTAGGAGCGGCTTCAGCCGCGACAGGGTGCGACGGGACCGAAGGCGCGCTCCCCTCAATCCATGAGGCGGTCGCCGATCAGCACCACGTCGGCCGGACGGCGGGCAAACAGGCCGACCGAGACCAAGCCGGGGAGCTGGTTCAAGTCCTGTTCCAGCGCAACCGGGTCGGTGATCTGCCAGCCATGCACGTCGATGATCCAGTTGCCGTTATCCGTGGTCACGCCATCGCGCCATACCGGCTGGCCGCCGCGTTTGACGATCTCGCGGCCGATCAGGCTGCGTGCCATCGGGATGACTTCGATCGGCAGGGGAAAGGTGCCCAGCACGTCCACACGCTTGCTCGAATCGATGATGCAAACGAACTTGGCGCTTGCTTCGGCGATGATTTTCTCGCGCGTCAGAGCAGCGCCGCCACCCTTGATCAGGCGGCGCTGCGGGTCGCATTCGTCCGCACCGTCGATATAGATATCGAGCGGGCCGGTGGCGTTGAGATCGAGGACCGGGATGCCGTACTTCTTCAGCTGGGCCGTGGATTGCTCCGAGCTCGACACCGCGCCCTGGATCTGGTCGCGCAGGTCGGCCAGGGCATCGATAAAGAAGGCGACGGTGGAGCCGGTGCCCACGCCGATGATGGCGCCCTTTTCCACATAGCGAATGGCGGCTTCGCCGGCGAGGCGCTTTTCCTGACTGCTCATGACACGGCCAAAAGTTGAAAACGCCTATGATCCCCGATTTGCTCCGGGGGCGCATTAACGGCCTTTTGCGTGCCTTTTTCTTTAGGCCAGTTTCAGGATGTATTTCCAGTCGCCATCGCTCACTGGCATGACCGACAGGCGGTTGCCCTTGCGCACCAAGGCCATTTCCGCCAATGCCTCCTGCTGCTTGAGCTCATCGAGCGTAATCGTGCGCTTGAATTTCTTGACGAACTTGACCTCGACCAGCATCCAGCGCGGGTTGTCGCGCGTACTGCCACTATCGAAATAATCGCTCTTGGGGTCGAACTGGCTGGGGTCCGGATAGGCGTCGGTCGCCACTTCGGCGATACCCACGATGCCTGGTTCGGCGCAGTTGGAGTGATAGAAAAACACCTTGTCGCCGACCCGCATGCCATCGCGCATGAAGTTGCGCGCCTGGTAGTTGCGCACCCCGTCCCAGGCCTCCTGGCCTTTGCGTTCGAGATCGTCGATGGAGAAAGCGTCCGGCTCGGACTTCATCAGCCAGTGGCTGATTCTTTTACTGGTCATGCGGGAGTTCCATCTTCTTCGGTGGCGCGGCAGTCGATCAACTCGCTTTCGGTGGCGATGTAGTCGAGGCTTACGTCCCAGGCTTCCTGGTCGAGCTGGGGGACTTCCTGGAAATCGTAGGCCACGCCGACCAGCAGCGGTTCGGTGGGGCGGCCCTGCTCGCGCAGGAAGGCAAAGCTGCGGTCGTAATAGCCGCCGCCATGGCCCAGGCGATTCCCAAGGCGATCGAAGCCGAGCAGGGGCACCAGGACCAGGTCGAGCTGGAACGGCGCCAGCCACTCCTTGGGCTCGGCCGGTTCGGGAATGCCGTAGCGGTTGGGTTGCACCCCGTCGCCGGCGTTCCAGGGCGCGAAGCGCAACGTGCCGTCGTCCTGGATCAGGGGCAGATAGAACTGCTGGCCGCGGGACGCCAGCGGTGGAATCACCAGGTTCAACGGCAATTCGCCGTCGCAGGCCCAGTAACCGGCCACGCGGACGTCGGTAAGGTATTCGGGAAGCTGCTCCAGGCTGCGGCGCAGCCCTTGCGCGGCGGCGATGCGCTCGGCCGGCGACAGGGCGCGGCGGCGTTCGGCCAGCTGCTTGCGTAGCTCGCGTCGCTGAACATCCACGTCGCGTCTCCTTGGCTTTCGGGGGATTTGCCGCCCCGTCCGCGATCGCAAATCCTGGCGATCGGGGCGGAACTGGCCTGAAGAGGTGGCGTCAACCGCGATGCCGCTGCTCACCGAACGACCTTGATCCACGATGGATCAGGTGGGAGGGCTTGCACCGCCTCGAGGCTTTCCGCACGAGGGCGGACATGCACAACAGCAATGACAGAACCGACCCGGGGCCGTATTTAGGAACAAGGCAAATGTAAGAGTGCGCTGGCGCACACCGCAGAAAACGCCGAGGACTATTTTAGGTGCCCATGCAGCTGCGCGTCCAGGGCCGCGTCGATCTTTCGACGCAAGGCGACCAATTCGTCGCCCAGGTTGTGGCTTTGGCCGCTACTTTGCTTGCGCAAGGCAAGAAATTCGTGAGTGATGCTGATGGCGGCCAAAACCGTCAGGCGGTCAAAGCCGGGCGCCTTGGAAGCCGAGCGCAGTTCGCGCATCTTGCGATCGAGATAGCTGGCAGCTTCGAGCAGCCCTTCGCGCTCTTCGGGCGCGCAGGCAATCAGGAATTCTCGATCGATCAGTCGCAGTGCAACCGGTTCACTCGTGCTCATCTAAACAGTACTCATCGTCGAAAGGCATCGCGTCAGGCATCGCAGCGAGATCTGAAAATCAGCCGCTGTGCTCGAGCGCCTTCAGGCGCTGAATCATCGCTTCCACGCGACTGCGTGCCTGTTCGTTGCGCGCCATCAGGCCGGCGCGTTCGGTAGCCAGTTGTTCCTGACTCAAACGCAGGCTGCGGTTTTCTTCCTGCAGGCGGTGCACCATGTCCAGCAAACGATCCAGCCGTTCGCTCAACGCAACGACTTCTTCCCGAATCGGATCGGGTTTGAAAGCATCGGACTGGACGGGTTCGGGCATGCTCATGGATTGGCACTATAGCAGGACGTTTGGTGAAGTCAGCAGGCGCCGTTGGCGTTCCGAGGGGCTAAACTTATGACCTTGTTTTTTCGATAGGAACCAGCGCCATGAGCGTTAACGACTGGATCGGCCACGACGAGCTCGACGATGCCTCGGCGCGCCTGCGCCTGGGGGTACAGGGGAGCGAACTGCATGGCTCGCTGTGCGGCTTCCTGGCGGGCGGTGGCCGTGTCGGCAAGCAATCGTTACTTGCCGTATTGCAACTGGATGGCGAGGAGGTTCATCCCTCGGCGCAGGACCAGGACCTGTTTGAACGCCTGGTAAAGCAATGCGAAGCGGAACTGGATGACCCGGAGCTTGGGTTCGAGCCGCTGTTGCCGTCCGACGACCGCCCGCTGCCCGAGCGTGCCGAAGCCCTGGTCGACTGGTGTCGCGGTTTTCTGGGCGGCTTCGGTCTGGCTGGCACCGAGGCGCATGCCAAGTTGTCCGAAGAGGCTCAGGAAATTCTGCGCGATCTCGGCAGTATCGCCGCCGCGCAACTGGATTTCGGCGAAGAGGGCGACGACGAAGACGCGTTGATCGAAGTGCATGAATTCGTGCGCGTCGGCGCGATGCTGTTGTTTGCCGAATGCGCAGGCGGCCGTGGCAAAACCGGCAGCGATCGCGTGCATTGAACATCCAGCCTGACGAATACATACGCCGCCGCCGCCAGTTGATGCGGATGGCCGGCGACGACGCTGTCCTGCTGGTCGCCGCCGCACCCGAGCGCGTCCGCAACGCCGACGCGAACTGGCCGTACCGGCAGGATTCGGACCTGCACTACCTGTCGGGCTTCCCCGAGCCCGATTGCGTGCTGGCGCTGCTGCCGGGTCGCAAGCACGGCGAGGCGGTGCTGTTCTGCCGTGAGCGCGATCCCGAGCACGAGCGTTGGCATGGCGAATCCATCGGCACTGAGCGTGCGGTGGAGGCCTATGGCATGGACGATGCGTTCCCGATCGACGATATCGACGACATCCTGCCCGGCATGATCGAAGGCCGGGGCCGGGTCTACTGCCATTTCGGCAGCGAGCCGGAGTTCGATGCCCGTCTGCTCGGGTGGATGCGCCGGTTGCGTCAGCTGCGCGGCGGTGGGGTGGTACCGAAGGAGTTCGTAGCTCTGGGGCATTTGCTGCATGACTTGCGTCTGTACAAATCGAAAGCGGAGCTGAAGCTGATGCGAGCGTCAGCCGCGATTGCTGCTGAGGCCCATATGGCGGCGATGCGTGTCGCTACGGCCGGGCGTTATGAATACGAGGTGGAGGCGGAGCTGCTGCGGACCATTCGCAGCCGTAGCGCCGTCGCCGCATTTCCACCGATTGTCGCCGGTGGCGTGAATGCCTGCGTGATGCATTACCAGGCCAATCGAGCGGTGCTGCGCGACGGTGATTTGTTATTGATCGATGCCGGCGCGGAGCTCGACTGCTATGCGTCGGATATCAGTCGTACGTTTCCGGTGAGTGGGCGCTATAACCGCGAACAGCGTGCGCTGTACGAGTTGGTGTTGGAGGCGCAACTGGCTGCTATCGACGAAGTGCGGCCCGGTCGTCCGTTCGATGCCGCGCATCAGATGGCGGTGCGTGTGATTGCCGAAGGCCTGTGCGCGCTGGGGTTGCTGCAGGGTGCTGCCGACGATGTGATTGCCGATGGTAGCTACAAGCGTTTTTATCCGGCCAAGACGGGGCATTGGCTGGGTCTGGATGTGCATGACGTGGGTGACTATCGCGTTGATGGCGAGCCGCGGTTGCTGGAGCCGGGGATGGTCGTGACGGTCGAGCCGGGGATCTATATTCCGCTGGGGGATACGACGGTGCCTGAGCGGTGGCGCGGTATCGGTATCCGGATTGAGGATGATGTGGCGGTGACGCGTGATGGTAGCGATGTGTTGACGGCGGCGGTGCCTAAGCGGGCGGAGGAGATTGAGGGGTTGCTTGCGGGGCGGGGTTGAGGTTTTCTTCGCTTCGATGCGAACGTTGTGATTCGCCTCGATCCCACATTCTCGTCATCCCCGCGTAGGCGGGGATCCAGTGGCTTCAGTTTTGGGTTGTCGCGAGAGCGTGCATCGCTCTGGTCTGGCGTTCGTGCGAAAAAGTCGCCTGCGGCGTGTTTCGCCGACCTGCCGGTCGCCGAGTTACTTTCTTTGCTTGTCCAAAGAAAGATAACCAAAGAAACGAACCCCTAGTCCGCCGTCCCTCCGTCCCTTCGGCGCTCCAGGACCGTGAGGTTTGGCCGGGCTTTTCGACAGGACGTCCCTGTCCTGTCGAAAAGGACTCGGCATCCCTGCCGAGTCCCCCTTCGGGGCCTGATCGTCCAAACCTCACTCGGCTCCCGAGGGGGGCCAAAGAGCTGACCGCTCGCTACGCATCGCTTGCCAAGAGAAACAGCGCTGTGGTGATGTTCCCGCGAGCACCCAGCCCCCTCACCCCAGCCCCCTCACCCCAGCCCTCTCCCCCGGCAAAGCCAGGGGAGAGGGAGCAAAGGCTCGCAGTGTTGAAGACTTCCCTCAGTCAGTTCCCTCTCCCCTGGCTCCGCCGGGGGAGAGGGCTAGGGTGAGGGGGGCTTTAAGTCCTCACCACCACGACGCCTCGCGCACCAATCCGGCGCACCTCAGAAGCGCCAGAAGCGTCCCCTGACGATTCGAGTAGGCGGTACGAGCGGTTTTATCCCTCAATGCTGCTCAGAGCTCTTGATCCACAGGCCATTTCTCTTGGGTTGGCAAAGAAAAAGTGACTCGCTCGCCGGCAGGCGAGTGAAACGCCCGCTGCGTAAGCGGCCAGGTCGCCCGAACACCCAGGCAAGAACCAAGCACAGCCGAAACTGGCTTCTGCATGCAACATCCCTCGAAGACCTAAACCCCTTCCCCAGGCGGCCGAGCCTCCCGGCGTTTGCCAGTCCAAACAAGGCACGACAAAAACGTCAGAAGATGGTCACAACTCCCGTATCTGTCGCGCATCTTCCAAGCAGGCAGGTTGTCATGGCCGTGTTGATTGCCGGACCACGATTGGCATAACAAAGAATCTCCGCATCAAGATTGGCACTGGTGTTGGCACCTATCCAATCCTGTTTGCCGATACGGCAGCCATCGCCGATTTGCAATTGAGATACAGCCATGCCGGCCGTATTGGTGATGGCTTGGGCGCGACCATGATAGAGGTAGTTCTGTTTTACAGGCACAGCAAAATTCTTTGGTGCATAGGCTTGCAGGACAACCAGTTGGCCGGCCAGGTCGGTTCCCAAGTTCGATGATTCGGCACCATCTTCCTGGGGAGCTATTGGTTGCAGCCAGACGCCATTCGCCCTGATTCCAGCTTTGGGGCTCTTATCACCGTGCGATTCGCAGAATACTCCTGCCAGCGTCTCGCTACCCAGGATGGTCTCCCCCTCCGATTTAAGCGTGGCTCCTTGCAGCGTACAGAAACTACGGTCGAATTCCTGAGTTTCCCGAGGCTGCAGCCTATGAATATAAGTAAGGCTGCCATCGGCGTTCGGCTTCAATATCTGGGTTACGACAACTTCTTTGCCCGTGAAGTCAGGCACTTTTACTTGGCGCTCTATGAAACCGGTGTTACCCGCTACCTCGATGGAGCGTTGGCTGATGACCTGGGCATGTGCGATCGCAGAGGTCGATAAGGCCACGCATAAAAGAAATCGCTTCATCGCTTGTGTTCTCCCTAGATTGACCGATTTTGATCGGCATCATTGGGATGATGAAGTTTGTGCCAATCGCTCAGCAGTGGCGCAAAGACAAATATTCCGTCAGTGGGGCACGCATCAACATGTCGGGGTTACTCCAGCCAAGCATGAGTCGATATGAAACAAAAAAAGCAGCCTGTCCGGCTGCCTTTTTCGTTGAGATATCGCCCTTTGGGCCGATCACATCCGAACGTCACTTACCCTCGCGCGGCGGCACCGATTCCTTACGCTTGTGTGCCTCATCGTCGGCATGCACCTCATACCACATTGCATTAAGAATGCCGAAAGCACAAGCAAGCCCCAACCCAAGAATCCACGAGAAATACCACATGGCTTCGTGCCTCCGTATCAATAATGGTGAGTGGATTGGCGAACATGCTCGAGCGTTACACGCCCGCGCACAACACTGAACACCCAACTCGTATAGAGAATGATGAGCGGCATAAATACTGCCGTAGCACCCAGCATCAGAAGCAACGTGCCGCGACTCGACGACGCATCCCAGATCGTCAGACTCGACCTGGGATCGAGGCTTGACGGCAGCAGGAACGGAAACAACGCAAACCCGGCGGAAAGAATCGTCCCCGCCACCATCAGGCTGCTGGACAGGAACGCACCCAGTCCGCGTTTGGGCGCACTGAGCTGCACGCCAATCGCTCCAAGTACCGCCGCTATCGGCGCCAACCAGAACAGCGGATGCTGCATATAACTGGCAAACCAGCTACCGCCGCGCGCGACTTCCTTGTACAGCGGATTGGAAACGCCATCGGTCACCACCGGACCCACCACCGCATAGCCAGGCACGCCATAAGCCAACCAGATACCCGCCAGCACATACAGCACGATATAGGCGAGCGTGGCCCATCGCGCCACACGTACGGCGCGGTCGCAGATCACGCCTTCGGTTTTCAGCACCGCCCAACATGCGCCATGAGCCAGCAACATACTCAAGGAAACCAGCCCGGCTACCAGGGCGAACGGATGCAGCAGCGCAAAGAAACTGCCTTCCCAGGTCATGCGCAGGTCGCCGTCGAACTTGAACGGCGCACCGAGGAACAGATTGCCGAACGCGACACCGGTGATCAGCATCACCACCACGCCCGAGCCCACCAGTATCCAATCCCACAAATTCAACCAGCGTGCATCGTGCACCTTGGCGCGAAAGTTGAAGCCGACCGGGCGCAGGATAAAGGCGAGCAACACCAGCGCGATGGCCAGGTACATGCCGGAGAACGACACCGCATAGAGCATCGGCCAGGCCGCGAATGCCGCGCCACCGCCCAGCACAAACCAGACCTGGTTGCCTTCCCACACCGGCTCGATGGTTTCCAGCAGCACATTCCGTTCGTCGTCGCTGCGGCCAAGCACGCGCAATAGCGCGGCAATGCCGAAGTCGAAGCCGTCCATGATGGCGAAGCCGATCAGCAGGATGCCGAGCAAGGCCCACCAGATCACTCGCAAGCTTTCGTAATCGAACATGGCGTTCTCCTTTAAGCCTTGCCAGGACGGTGGGTGACATCGGCGGCGGGCCAGATGCCCAGGCCATCGGGGCCCTTGCGCGCAAACTTCACCATCAGCACGGCGTCGATAATCGCCAGCGCGGTATAGAACAGCACGAAGCCCGCGAGCGACGTCCACACCTGCCCTGCAGTGACCGACGACACGCCTAGCGATGTCGGCAGGATGCCTTCGATCGCCCAGGGCTGGCGGCCATACTCGGCGACGATCCAGCCCAGCTCCGCGGCGACCCAGGGCAGCGGAAGGCTGCACAGCGCCAGCTTCAGATACCAGCGTTTGCTATCGAGCTTGCGCTTGGTCGACAGCCAGAACGAATAGCCGAACAGCAGGATGAAATAGACGCCGCAGGCCACCATGATGCGGAACGACCAGAACAGCACCGGTACATTCGGGATCGTGCTGTTGGCCGCTTGCTGGATCTGGTCGGGCGTCGCCTTGCGCGGGTCGTCGATAAAGCGCTTCAGCAGCAAGGCGTAGCCAAGGTCCTTATCGTGCGCGGCCAGGATGGCCTTAGCCTGCGCGTTGTTCTTGTCTTCGCGCAGCACCAGCATCGCGTCGTAGGCCAGGATGCCGTTGTCGATCTTGCCCTTGGTCTCGTCGACAAGCTGGGCGATACCGGGAATCTGCTTGTCCAGCGAGCGCGTGCCGATCAAGCCCATCACCCACGGCACATGCAGGGCGAAATGCGTAGTGCGCTGCTCGACATCCGGGATGCCGAACACGGTGAAAGAGGCCGGTGCGGGTTCGGTTTCCCACATGGCCTCGATCGCGGCCATCTTCATCTTCTGGTTTTCCGATACCGCGTAGCCGGATTCGTCGCCGAGGACCACCACGCTCAACGCGGCGGCAAGGCCGAAGCTTGCCGCGACCGTCATCGAGCGCTTGGCGAAATCCACATTGCGTCCGCGCAGCAGGTACCAGGCACTGATCGACAGTACGAACATCGCGCCGAGTACATAGCCCGCACTCACCGTGTGTACGAACTTGGCCTGCGCCACCGGGTTGAAGAACACTTCGGAGAACGACGTGGTTTCCATGCGCATGGTCTGGGCATTGAAGGCCGAACCGACCGGGTTCTGCATCCAGCCATTGGCGATCAGGATCCACAGGGCGGACAGGCTGGTGGCCAGCGCGAGGAACCAGGTCACCAGCAGGTGCTTGACCCGCGTGAGCTTGTCCCAGCCGAGGAAGAACAGGCCCACCAGCGTGCCTTCCAGGAAGAACGCCATCAGGCCTTCGATCGCCAGAGGCGTGCCGAACACGTCACCGACATAGTGTGCGTAGTACGCCCAGTTCATGCCGAACTGGAATTCCATGGTGATGCCGGTGGCCACGCCCATGGCGAAGTTGATGCCGAACAGCACGCCCCAGAACTGCACCATGCGCTTCCAGACTTCGCGCCCCGTCATCACATAGACGGCCTCCATGATGGCAAGAATCCAGACCAGTCCAAGCGTGAGTGGAACAAACAGGAAGTGATACAGCGCCGTCAGGGCAAATTGCAGCCGTGACAGGGTGACCACATCGGCTTCGATCATCATGGATGGCCTCCGTGCGAAGAAGATGAAGTTGCGGGAGCGAGCAGATGCTCGATGGCTTGAGGACTGGCGTCGGGGCGCGGATGCGGTGCGATGGCGACCCACCAGATCAAGGTGAGCACGGCGATCTTGACGATCACCAGCAGGATCAATTCGAGCGCGAGACGGCGCAACGGTCGGCGCCTGGCGGGAGCGGTTTGTGTTACGGCGACTGACGCGGTCATGCAGCGGTTCCCGGGGCTTTGCCAAAAAAGCATACGTCCGAACGAGAGAAGCTGTCGCTGTGGAGCAATGTCGCAGGCGATCGATTGCCCTGGGCGAGAATAATCCCAGGATGCCTCGGGTTTCTAGCTTTTATTGCGTGTTCGGACACGGTGCCGAAAAAAAAGACGGCCATATGGCCGTCTTTTTTAGTGAAATACGCAAAGCCCTTCAGAGCTTGGCGAAGGCATCGCGGGTCAGATTTTCCGGTGCGGCACTCGTGCAGACCACATCGTCTTCGATGCGGATGCCGCCAAATGGGCGGAATGCATCGACCTTCGACCAGTCGACCTGATTCGCTTCCGGTCGCTGGCGCAGTTCCTCCAGCAACATGTCGATGAAGTACAGGCCAGGCTCGATGGTCACCACCATGCCCGCTTCCAGCAGACGTGTCATGCGCAGATAAGGATGGCCCTCGGGACGGGCGATGTTGCCGCCGTGTTCATCCCGCTGGAAACCTGCGACATCATGTACCTGCAGGCCGATCGGATGGCCCAGGCCGTGCGGGAAGAATACCGAGCTCACGCCGCTGGCGACCGCGCTTTCCGGGCTCATGCGGATGACGCCGTGCTCGCGCAACACGTCGGCAAGCACATGATGCGCGTGGATATGCAGCTCCGGATAACTCTGGCCCGCACGTACCTTGTCGGCAAATCCCTGCTGCGCCTTGTCGACGCTGTCGATCAAGGCCTGAAATTCGCTGGCGCCCGCCGCGGCATAGGTGCGCGTAATGTCGCTGGCGTAGCCGGCGGCGCTGGCACCGGCATCGATCAGGAACGAGCGGCTTTGAGTCGGCGGCTTGCGATCGAAATGGGTGTAATGCAGGACGGCGCCGTGCTCGTTGAGGCCGACGATGCTGGCGTAAGGCAATTCCGCGTCGATCGCGCCGGCCGCTTTCAGGTAAGCCTGGTGAATATCGAGTTCGCTGCCGCCAGTGCGGAACGCCTGTTCGGCGGCGCGATGCGCGCGCGTGCCGATGCGGTTGGCTTCACGCATCAGCTCCAGTTCGTACGGCGTTTTGTACGAGCGGTGCCAATGCAGGTAATCGAGCACGTCCTGCGGATTGTTGGCTTCGACCTCGCGCAGAGTCGGTACGGGGGCGATGATGGCGCTGCGCGACAGCGGTAGATGCTGAGCCGCCTCGCTCGCTTCGCGCACGGTGACGATCTCGAAATGTTCGACCCAATAACCAGCCGGTGCGGCCGGTACGACATGCCAGTAATCGCGCGGCTGCAGAAAGATCAGCTTGGGCTTGGCGCCCGGCGTATACACCACCCAGCTGCCCGGTGCGTCGGTCAATGGCAGCCAGTGGCGAAAATGCGGGCTGGCGATAAAAGGGTAGTCCTGGTCGTCGAGAAACTTGCGCAGCGGCAAGCCGGCAGCGATCACCAGATGGTCGTAGCCGCCCAGCGCAAGCGCCTTGTCCGCGCGCTCGCGCAGCGTGGCCAGGTGTTGGGGATAGAGCGCGGCGAGATCGGTCATAGCGGTTCCTGGCGTGACAGCGGGGACGAGCTGCACATGATCGCGCGCGGGGGCGGGAATCGCCAGTTTTTGAGAGCAGGAGTGGGAGAGCAGGAGTGAGTGAAGAGGAGTGAGGAGTAAGAGAGAGCAAGAGCGGAGCGAGAGCCTGCTTTCTCTCACTCCTCACTCCTCTTCACTCACTCCTCATTAAACCGCCCCGGAGCTCTCAATCCAGGCACCAAGCCGAGCCGCATCCCGCTCACCAATGGCCACGATACGAAACCCCGCCCACACTTGCCCGGCTCGCGGCGTTTGCTCGTGCCACTGCTCCTGGATACCCAGCTCGATCGGCTCGACGCGCGTCGGACCGGGCAGGGGCAGGCTTACCTGATAGACGGCGTCGCTGCGCGGTCGCTGGGTGGCGATCAGCAGCATTCCGGTGATCGACAAATTACCGAGCTGGCCGATCGGCTGGCCGGTAATGACATCGGTGACGATGGTCGTGAAGTCGACGGCGCGACGCCGCGCGCGTCGTTGTTCGATCGAGGTGACGTTATGACTCATGCGTGCGTCCCCCGCCGGTCCATTGCCGCAGATTGCCGGTGAGCGCCAGCCAGGCGCGATCGAGCAGGCCCTCGCGCGCCGCTGCCAGTTCGCGTACGTGACCACGAGCAAGCGCATGCGCCAGCGATTGCAAGGTCATGTCGTCGCCGCGCTGGCCACGCCGGGTGATAAACAGGCAATGCCCGGATACCGGCGAGAACCATGCGAGTTTGCGCTGGCTGACCTGGCCGGTCCGGCGATCGACAAATTCAAACCAGCTGCCGAACGGCAGTTGGCGCAGACGGTCGTAGATGCGCTGTTCGCGCGGATCGACGGGTGCGATCGTCGCGGCAGCTGCCGGCGCTTCGGGCGCCTTGGCAACGGGTGTGGCCGGAGGAGGCGTCGGTGTTGCGGTTGCCTGTTCGCCCAGACGCTGGTGCTGCTTAAGTTTCAATGCCAGGCCGGTCGCGCTGAGCGCCTCGTCACCCTGATCGTTCGTCGCCGCCGTTCCGAGCAGACGTTGCGCGACCTGTTCGGCTTCGTCGGCATGCATGCCGATCTGCTGCAGGCCGGTTTCGACGTCGTATTGCAGCTTGGCGCGGTCATAGGTTGGCGCGCGGCCAAGCAATTGATCGGTGATGTGCAGGCGCTCGACAAAGGCTTCGCTGTCTTCGCCGTGGCGCAGCAGCGTCAATGCCAGCACGTCGGACCAGGCGCGCTCGAGCAGGGTGCGTAGCAGGCCGCGCGGCTGCGATTGGCGGAAACGCTCGGCCATCAGCTGCGCCGCCTGGCGACGTGCCTGTTCCAGTCGCTCGCGGCCCTGCATCGCTTCCACGTGCCGGCGCTCGGCGATCTGCGCCTTGCGCGCCAGCAGTGCGAGGTGGTGTTCGATATCCGCCAGCAGGCTGGTGTAAAGACCGGTGCTTGGCGGTTCGAGACGAGTGCGTGCGACCAGATGTTCGAGCTTGGCGGCCAGTGCGCGGTCGGCCTCGCTGTCGCCGGTATCGAGCCACTCGGTGGCCGCTTCGGCGACGGCACCCAGCAGCTTGCGGGCAGGGTGCTCCTGCTGGTCGAAGAAGTTCCGGTCCGCTACGGCCATGCGCAGCATCGGCACCTGCAGGTCGCTCAGCACGCCCTGCGCGCTGGAGCCCTGGCGCATCTGCCGATGTAGCTGCTCGAACAGCATGGCCATCAGTTCGACCGTGTCGCCTTGCTCGGGCGAGAGCTGGGTCAGCGGCGTGCCGACGGGTTTGCCGGCGTTGAGCTGGATCAGCAATTCCTCGCGCAGGCGCTGCGCGCTGCGCAACTCGCGGCTGGCGTTGTCGGAGATCGCACTGACATGTTGCTGCACGGCACTCAATGCCAGCTGCAATTCATCCGCGCTGGCGGCGCGATGGTTCGTACCTGGAATATCACTCGTGCCGCCCGTGCGACGTTGTGCGAGCAATTCGCGCAGGTTTTCCAGTACCGCGATATGGTCGCTGTGTGCCGTCGATGGCGGTGTCGATGCCGGGGTGCTGGGTGCTGCCTGGGATCCCGTTTCGATCGGTGTTGCATTCGATGCGTTGCGCGGCGTCTGCCGTGGCAACGGAAAGGCGCGCAGCTGCTGCAGGATGCCGGCGCCGCGCAGCAGGTCGTTGGCTGCTTCGTAAAGCGCGTTCAAGCCCTGGATGACCGTCTGGTCGAAGCTTTGCAGCATCAGCAGGCGATGTTCGATCGGCAGGTCGTCGATGATCGCGGTCGCGTCGTGAAAGGCGTGGGTCAGTGCGTGCGGCCCCAAGGGCAAGGCTTCGCCTTCCAGGGGCGGCGCGGCGACCAGCACGGCGAGTCGATAGCCCAGCTCGAACAGCACGGGGCCGTTGCGCGCTTCGCCGCGCGCGATCAACTTGCCGAGCGCGGCATTCTGTTCGTGTTCGTTGCGATCGAGCAGGGACAAGGGTTGCAGGCCGGCCGATGGCGTCGCATCGCTATCGCCGTCGCCTTCGCCCAGATGGCGAAAGCCATTGCCGATCAGGGTCAGGAAACGTTTCTGCAGCCGTGCGCGGTCCTGCTGGACGCGCAATCGGCTTTCGAAAAGCAATTGCTGGTCGAGATGGTTGCGTGCGCGATCGGCATGCGTATAGAGCTGCTGTTCCAGCTCGTTGAGGCATTGGCGCAACGCTTGATCCAGATGCTGCAGGCTGAGCGCATGAACCTCGCCGATCAGACGACGCGCACGCGCCGGCCACCGGCCATTTTCCAGGCTCGCACTACGTTCCTGCGCAAACGGTTCTGCCCGCCCGTGCGGTTCGACATCCATGATCCCATCCTGTTCCCCCAGGGTGAGACCAGTCTATGACGGCCGGGGCCGGGCCGCCATCGGCCTTTCGATGGGGCGGCTGCCGCCGGAAAGGTCAGGCCAGGAAGCTGGCGATGACGTCGTTGAGGAAGCGCTGGCCCAGGGCGGTGGTCTTGAGCCGGTCGGGACGGTCTTCCAGCCAGCCCTTCGCTTGGGCCTGCGCGATGGCAGGCGCGATCGACGAGGCGGGCAGGCCGGTGCGTTCGGCAAAATCGCTGGCCGGTACGCCGTCGATCAGGCGCAAGGCGTTGAGCATGTATTCGAAGGGCAGTTCGTCGGCGGCCACCACCGAGTCGCCGCCGATCCGAGCCGCGCCGCCGGAGGCATCCAGGTAGGCGCGCGGCAGGCGGGTTTTCCAGCGGCGACGGACGCTGCCATCCGCACTGGCGCTGAGCTTGCCATGGGCGCCGGCGCCGATGCCCAGGTAGTCGCCGAAGCGCCAATAATTGAGATTGTGCTCGCAGCGCTTATCCCGTTGGGCATAGGCGGAGATCTCGTACTGCCCGTAATCGGCTGCGGCCAGGTACGCCTCGCAGGCTTCCTGCATGGCCCAGGCGTGGTCGTCGTCGGGCAGCGGCGGTGGGTTGGCGGCAAAGGCGGTATTGGGTTCGAGCGTGAGCTGGTAGTGGGATATATGCGTGGGTGCCAGTGCGATGGCCCGCTCGACATCGCTCAAAGCGCCCTCCAGCAGCTGTTCGGGCAGCGCATACATCAGGTCGAGATTGATATTGCGATAGCCGGCATCCTGCGCCGACTTCACGGCCGCCTCGGCCTCGCCGGCCGAGTGAATACGGCCCAGCCGCTTGAGCTTGGCGTCGTCGAAACTCTGGATGCCGAACGAGAGCCGGTTGACCCCGGCAGCCAGATAGCCGTCGAACCGTCCGTGCTCGACCGTGCCCGGATTGGTCTCCAGGGTGATTTCCGCATCGCTTGCCATGGGGAGGCGCTGGCGAACGCCATCGAGCAGGCGTTCGATCAATTCGGGCGCGAACAGGCTGGGTGTGCCGCCGCCGAAAAAGACGCTGATGATCGAGCGGCCCTGGGCGGCTTCGCCGAAGTCACGCAGGTCGGCGTCGAGATCGGCCAAAAGGTGATCGATATACGCGGCGTACGGCGGTGGCTCGCTGCGCAGGCCGTGCGAATTGAAATCGCAGTACGGACACTTTTTCACGCACCACGGCATGTGTACGTATAGCGATAGCGGGGGTGCGATCAGGCTCACGGACGATACCGGCTGCTAGCTTGTAGGAGCGACTTCAGTCGCGACCAGCCGTGACGCAACCGTATGTCGCGACTGAAGTCGCTCCTACAAAAACTAGGCCGTCTTTCGAAGATCACCGGCCCGCCTGCAACTGTGCACGCAACAGCGCCAACGCCTGGCCGCGATGACTGAGCCTGTTCTTCAGCGCATCGTCCATCTCGGCCACGCTCTGTTCGTAGCCATCAGGCAGGAACACCGGGTTGTAGCCGAAGCCACCGGTGCCGCGTGCCTCGGTGAGGATGCGGCCGTACCAGCGCCCTTCGGCGATCAGCGGGGCCGGATCTTCCGGGTGCCGCAACAACACCAGTACGCCGATAAAGAACGCACCACGCTGCTCGGTCGGCACGCCTTCCATCGCACGCAACAGCTTCGCGTTGCTGGCCGCGGCATCGCCATGCGTGCCGCTGTAGCGCGCAGAGTAAAGCCCGGGCGCGCCATGCAGGTGATCCACGCACAGGCCCGAATCGTCGGCCAGCGCGGGCAGGCCGCTGGCCTGTGCCGCGTGGCGGGCCTTGAGCAGGGCGTTCTCGACGAAGGTCAGCCCGGTTTCCTCGGCGTCTTCGATGCCCAGGCTGCCCTGGGTAACGATATCGAAGCCGCTGTCGGCTAGCAGGGCGTTGAATTCCTTCAACTTGCCGGGATTGCTGCTGGCCAGGACGATGCGTGTCATGCGAAGCGACTCCTCAGGCGATGCCGAGCGCGGCGCGCTGCGCGGCAACCAGTTCGCCCACGCCCTTTTCGGCGAGAGCCAGCAAGTTGTCCATTTCGTCGCGGCGGAAAGCATGGCCTTCAGCCGTACCCTGGACTTCGATAAAGCCGCCACCGTCGTTCATCACGACGTTCATGTCGGTATCGCAGTTGCAGTCTTCGGCGTAGTCCAGGTCGAGCACGGGCATGCCCTTGTAGATGCCGACCGATACCGCGGCAACCGCCCCGAATACGGGGTTGCGGCGCAGGTTCTCGCGCTTCATCAGCAGCTGCACGGCGTCGACCAGGGCGACATAGGCGCCGGTGATGGCCGCGGTACGCGTGCCGCCATCGGCCTGGATAACATCGCAATCGAGGGTGATCAGGCGTTCGCCCAGGGCCTGGCGGTCCACACAGGCGCGCAGGCTGCGGCCGATCAGGCGCTGGATTTCCATGGTGCGGCCGCCCTGGCCGCCACGGGCCGCCTCGCGCTGGGTGCGGCTGGAGGTGGCGCGCGGCAACATGCCGTATTCGGCGGTGACCCAACCCTCGCCTTTGCCGCGCAGCCACGGCGGCACGCGATCCTCGATGCTGGCGGTGCACAGCACCTTGGTGTCGCCAAAGCTCACCAGCACGGAACCTTCGGCATGGCGGGTATAGTGGCGTTCGATCGTAACGGGGCGCAGCTGATCGCTGGCGCGGCCGCTGGGACGGCTGACGGCATTCATCGTAAAGGCGGCCTGAAGTGGGCAAATTGGGCAAGCTAGGCGCGAGAGTTTACCATTGCCGCCTTTACTCCACGCTCCACACAGGCTTTCCATGACCCGTAGCATGACCGCGTACGCCTCCGCCGAGACCGTCGGCCCCACCGGCACGCTGAGCTGCGAGCTGCGTACGGTCAATCATCGCTACCTGGAATTGAGCCCGCGACTGCCCGATGACCTGCGCAATTTCGAGTCGGCCATGCGCGAACGCATCGCGACCAAACTGTCGCGCGGCAAGGTCGATCTGACGGTCCGCCTGCGCAGCGAGGCACGTGCCGAGTCGCTCAAGGTGGATGACGCCTTGCTGGGCAAGTTGGCGGAACTGGCGCGTTCGCTGGAAGGCCGCTTTCCGACCATGCAGGTGCAGTTGACCGAGTTGTTGCGTTTTCCTGGCGTCATGCAGCAGGCCGATATCGATCCGGAAGCGCTGCAGGCCGCCTTGTTCGAAGTACTCGATCGCGCGCTCGACGCGCTGACCGCCACGCGCGAGCGCGAAGGCGCCAAGCTCGAAGAGCTATTGCGCGAGCGCCTGGACCTTATCGAACGCATCGTGGCCGATGTGCGTACCTGGATGCCGCAGATCCGCGAAGGGCTGCGTACGCGCCTGGAAACGCGCCTGGCCGATCTCAAGCAGCCGGTCGAGCCGGGCCGGCTCGAACAGGAACTGGTGCTGCAGATCACCCGCGTCGACGTGGACGAGGAACTCGATCGCCTGGTGACGCATATTGCCGAAGCGCGCCGTGTGCTCGGTTTGAAAGAACCGGTCGGCCGTCGCCTCGACTTTCTGATGCAGGAATTCAATCGCGAAGCCAATACCCTCGGCTCCAAGTCGATCGACTCGCGCAGTACCAACGCCGCGGTCGAGCTGAAGGTGCTGATCGAGCAGATGCGCGAACAAGTCCAGAACATCGAGTGATGGAAGGCGAGTGATGGAAGCCACCCTGTTCATCGTTGCGGCACCTTCAGGCGCGGGCAAGTCGACCCTGGTCAACGCCCTGCTCGAGCGCGAGCCCGCCATTTCGCTGTCGGTGTCGCATACCACGCGTCCGCCGCGCACGGGTGAGGAATACGGCCGTCACTACTATTTCGTCGAACGTTCGGAGTTCGAGCGCGAGATCGAGGAAGGGATTTTTCTCGAGCACGCCGAGGTGCACGGCAATCTTTACGGCACCTCGCGCAAGACAGTGTCCGGCCTGTTGGGCCAGGGCAAGGATGTGCTGCTGGAAATCGACTGGCAGGGCGCGCAGCAGGTGCGCAAGACCAAGGCCGATTGCGTCAGCATATTCATCCTGCCGCCGTCGCGGCACGAACTGGAGCGTCGCCTGCGCGGGCGTGGATCGGACACTGCCGAGGTGATCGAACGCCGTCTGCATAATTCGCGCGAAGAGATCGCGCATGCGCACGAGTTCGACTACATCATCGTCAACGATCGTTTCGAGGACGCCCTGGGCGACCTGCAGGCTATCGTGCGCGCGGTACGCCTGCGCTCGGAGCTGCAGTGGCGGCGCCACGAGAACCTGATTGCCGAGCTGTTGGCAACCGGGAACTGAAGGCCTTAAGGCCGGGTCCGATAGCCTTCGCCGCCGTCTTCGGCTACTTTGCCTCGTCCCATTCGATAGTGCCTCCATGACTGATTCCATTAGTACCCGGCCCGATAGCGACACCCTGGTGCGCGTTCGCGGCCTGACCACGGTGCTCAATGGCAAGACCATTTTCGACGCGCTGGATCTGGATATCCCGCGCGGCAAGGTCACCGCCATCATGGGCCCCAGCGGCACCGGCAAGACCACCCTGCTCAAGCACATTACCGGGCAGATGCGCGGCGATGCCGGTGAGGTCGTGGTCGACGGCAACAATGTGCCGGCGCTGTCGCGCGACAAGCTGTTCGAACTGCGCGAGCGCATCGGTTATCTGTTCCAGAATTCGGCCTTGCTGACTGACTTCGACGTGTTCGAAAACGTCGCCTTTCCGCTGCGTCAGCACACCCGTCTGCCGGAAGAACTGATCCGCAATATCGTCCTGACCAAGTTGCAGGCGGTCGGTCTGCGTGGTGCGGCCGGCCTGATGCCGACGGAGCTGTCCGGCGGTATGGCCCGGCGCGTGGCGCTGGCGCGCGCCATCGTGTTCGATCCGATGCTGATTCTCTACGACGAGCCGTTCGTCGGCCTCGATCCGATCGCGCTGAACCAGGTATTGATATTGATCCGTACGCTCAACGAAACGTTGGGCATCACCAGCGTGCTGGTCGCGCACGAACTCGAAGCGATCAAGCAGGTGGCCGACCATATTTACCTGATCGCCAACGGCAAGGTGGTGGCGCAGGGCGACCCGAAGACCATCGCCAACGATGGCTCGCCGTGGACGCGGCAGTTCTTCGGCGGCGAAGCGGACGGCCCGGTGCCGTTCCAGTATCCGGCCGGCGACTATGCCGCGTCGCTGGGTTTTGCAGGAGGCAAGGCATGAGCGCGCAACCGATGCGCAACAACATCGTCTTGCGCTCGCTGGCGCAGATCGGCGCATGCGCGCTGTTCGGGCTGCAGGTGCTGGCCGCGATTCCGCGCAGCATGAAGCATGGTCGCGAGACCGTGCGCCAGCTGTGGTTCGTCGGCGCGATGAGCCTGACCATCATCATGGTCTGCGGCCTGTTCGTCGGCATGGTGTTGGCGCTACAGCTTTACTACGTGTTGTCGATCTTCGGTGGCACGGCGGCCAGCGGTACGGTGGTGGCGCTGGCGATCTATCGCGAACTCGGTCCGGTCGTCACGGCATTGCTGTTTGCCGGCCGCGCGGGCACCTCGGTCACCGCGGAGATCGGCTTGATGCGCGCCACCGACCAGATCGCCGCGATGGAGATGATGGCGGTCGATCCGATTGCCTATGTCGCCGCGCCGCGTTTTCTCGCCGGACTGATCGCGATGCCGCTGCTGTGCTGCGTGTTCTGCGCACTGGGCATTTTCGGCGGCCATCTGGTCGGTGTGACCTGGCTGGGCATCGACAACGGCACCTTCTGGTCCAACATGACCTCGACCGTCGAGCTGGGCAAGGACGTGATCAACGGTGTGCTGTGGAAGAGCGTGGTGTTCGGCGCCGTCGTGTCGCTGATCGCGGTCTTTCAGGGCTACACCACGCCGCCGACCAGCGAAGGCGTGGCCTATGCCACAACGCGCACGGTGGTGGCCTCGTCGATCGCCATCCTGGCGCTCGATTTCGTGCTGACAGCATTCCTGATGTGAGCACCGCCATGAACCTCTTCGTTTTGATTTCCCACTTTTCTGCTTCGAGGACCGCGCCGTGAGCCAGAGACCTTCGTTCGCCATCGGCACCGGCTTGTTTATCGTGCTCGGCTTTGCCGCGCTGGCGTATCTCGCCACGCAGACCACCTCGGTGGCCAACAGCCACCAGGGCAGCAGCTACACCATCGATGCCCGTTTCGCCAACGTCGGCCAGCTCAAGGAACGGGCCCCGGTGAAGATCGCCGGCGTGCGTGTAGGACAGGTGCAGTCGATCACGCTCGATCCGGCCAAGGAGGAAGCTGACGTGAAGCTGTCGATCGACAAGCGTTTCGACAAGATCCCGGACGACTCGGTCGCCACGATCTTCACCAGCGGCCTGCTCGGCGACCAGTACGTCGGTATCCAGTACGGTGCATCCAAGAAAAGCGTCGCCGAGGGCGGCACGCTGGCGTTGACCAAGCCGGCGCAGCAGCTCGAAGAGATGCTCGGCAAGTTCTTCGGTGCCGGTGGTTCTGCCGACAAGCTCGGCGGCACCTATACGGTCAAGGCGCGTTTCTCCAACGTAGGCTCGCTCTCGGTGGGCGCTCCGGTGAAGATGGCCGGCGTGGCGATCGGCAGCGTGCAGTCCGTGCAGGCCGACCCGGTCAAGCTCGATGCCTATGTCACCCTGGCCATCGACAACCAGTACAACCAGATCCCGGACGACTCGGCCGCCGCCGTATTCACAAGCGGTTTGATCGGCACCCAGTACGTTGCGATCCAGCCCGGCGGCTCGCCGGACATGCTCAAGAACGGCGACTCGCTGATCCTGACGCAGTCCGCGATGCAGTTGGAGGACCTGATCGGCAAGTTCCTGGTGAACGGTTCGCCCAGCGACAAGAAGGACGGCAACAGCCAGCCGGCTGGCTCCTCCTCGTCGGGCAAGCATTGAGCCGGGGCGCGGTCGCCTCCATGTCGACCTTTCCGAGTCACTTTTTCCAGGAGTTTTCCATGTTGCGCAGATTGGCCCTCGCTACCGCGATCGCGTTCGCCGGCGTCACTGCCGCGCCGGTCTTTGCCCAGAATGCCCCTGCGGCAGCCTCTGCCCAGCAGACGCCCGTGCAGGTCGTGCAGAGCATCACCGACCAGCTTGGGAGCGCCATCGAAGGCCATCAGAAGGAATTGTCCCAGGACAAGGAAAAGCTGATCGCCGTGATCGACGACGTGTTCCTGCCGCACTTCGACGTGGACTATGCCGCCATCCTGGTACTGGGCACGCATGCACGCGAAGCCTCGCCGGAGCAGCGCAGCCGCTTCGCCAAGGCGTTCTATGAGTCCATTACGCATCGCTATGCCGAGGGCCTGCTGAACTACACCCGCGGCCGCATCAAGGTGCTGCCGTTCGCCGGTGACCTCGATCCCAAGCGCACCCTGGTGCGTACGCAGGTGCTGCTGGACGACGGCAAGACCGTCTCGGTCGACTACGCCTTCCGCAAGACCAGCGACGGCGCCTGGAAGGCCTATGACGTGGTGATCGAAGGCATTTCCTACATCACCAACTACCGCAACCAGGTGGACGCCGAGATCAAGAAGGCCGGCCTGGACCAGCTGATCAAGACGCTGGAGTCGCAGGGCGCCAATGCGCTCAAGACGCTCGAGCAGGACAGCAAGCAGTCGAAGTGATGAGCGGCCAGAGCTTCCAGGTCGTACAGAACCCCCCGGATACGGTCAGCGTATCCGGGGCGTTGACCTTTGCCACCGCTGCCGCCGCGCTGGAGGCGATTCGCGCCGCGTTGCCGGGGCGCCAGGTGCTTGACCTGGCAGGTGTGGACCACAGCGACAGTGCCGGTCTGGCCTGTGTGCTGGCGGTGCTGGCCCCGAATGGCGGCAAGGTGCGGGTGCGGCATGTCCCGCAGGGCATGCAGCAGCTGGCCAAGGTGTGCGAAGTGGACGGGTTGCTCGGCTGAGGGTTTCCCCCGAGGCGCAAAAAAGGGGCCTTGCGGCCCCTTTTTCGTGTCCAAGCGTCACCGGGCATGACCAGGAAATCCCTAAAACCTCCTATCCGTCATCCCGGCGAAGGCCGGGACCCAGTGCCTTACGCCTCAACGTGAGGAAGACACTGGGCGCCGGCCTTCGCCGGGGCGACGATGAAAACTGAGGTTACTCGAGGCTTCCGTCAGTTGTTGCTGGGCTTGTTACTCGCGTCGTTCTTGCGTTCCCACTCATGCTGTTCCTTCAGCAGTTCGTCGGGATCGAAGTTCTTGTCGTTGCTGCCCTGCATCTGCTCGATCACGTCGTTCGGCGGGTTGCCGTCGTAGAGCTGGTAGAGGCGCTGCTGGCGGTAGGCGTCACGCAGGAACACGTAGGGGTCGTAGGCCGAGGCCAGGAAGCTCTCCGCATCGATGGCGCGGGCACGCAGGGTCACCAGGTAGATCACCTGCGGCAGGTAGTACTGGCCGGCCTTGAAGCTGTGGTTGCACGAGTAATAGCTCAGCGGATCGAAGAAATAGCTGTCCACCGGCAAACGCCAGACATCGCGCACCGTGGTGGAGCCGACGAACGGCAACACCAGGTAATCGCCTTCCGGAACGCCCCAGCGGGCCAGAGTGATGCCGAAATCGGTCTGATCAAGCGGAATGCCCAGCTGGCTGGCCGGATCGAAGAAGCCGCCCACGCCGAGCGTCAGATTGACCAGGAAACGCCCGGTGCCCTTGACCGCATGTACCGGCCGCGCCTGCAGCAGGTCGTTGGCGATAGTGATCGGCATGCGGATATTGGTGAAAAAATCACTGACCGAGCGGCGCACCGGCGGATTGGTGATGCTGCGGTAGCCCACCGCCACCGGTCGAATCACCGCTTGATCGATCTGATCGTTGAAGTGATAGGCCTTGCGGTTGAATTTTTCCATCGGGTCATCGGTGCGCGGCTTGGCGATGGTGCAGCCGGCCAGCAACACGATGGCAGCCAGGGCGGCCCCGCGTTTGAGCACATTGAAGTAGGTTTGTAGTGGCATCGGAGTCGGGGTCCGCAGCGATCGGGGGAGCTGCATAAGTGTACTGTTTAGTTTTTTATTATACATGGGCCTTCGATTTCCTTTCGCCCCCGGCGGACCGTCCTGGCGCGACTCCTTGAGAACCGGGCATCATACGAGGTTAGCGCATTGCCAGCCAAGCGGCGGATCGCTACACTGGACCTCGACTTAAGTAGCTTTTTTCTCTCAGGATTTCTTATGGCCCGCATTACCGTGGAAGACTGCCTAGAGGTGGTCGACAACCGATTTGAGCTGGTGCTCATGGCGACCAAGCGCGCCCGCCAGCTCGCCAAGGGTGCCGAGCCGGCGGTCAACCCCGACCATGACAAGCCGACCGTGCTGGCTCTGCGCGAGATCGCCGATCGCCGCATCGACCAGGCTACCATCGACGAAATCGATCGTGCCGAGCGCGAGCGCGCCGAGCGCGAGGCCCTGGAATGGGCCGCCGCCGAGGTCGACGACGATCTCTCCAAGGGCGGAGACGACTGATGGATGGCGGCGTCTGTAGTCAGCGTTCATGGCGCGCCGGCACTGCCGGTGCGATGTGGCGCTGGAAACAGCACGCCAACCGTTCGTCCAAACGCATGGAGGCGGCTGCCTGAGTGGGCGCCGACCAACCCTCATGACGGCGGCCACGTCCGATACGGAATCGTCGACGCTGCCGCCCTACGTGCTTGCGCTGAAAGAACGTGTTGCCTACCTGCCCGAAGCGCAGGTGGAGCGGGTGCTGCGTGCCTATGAAGTCGGTGCGCAGGCGCACGAGGGCCAGACCCGCAAGAGCGGCGAACCCTATATCACCCATCCCATCGCGGTGGCCGGCATCCTGGCCGAGCTCGGTCTGGACGCCGAAACGATCATCGCCGCAATCCTGCACGACACGCTCGAGGACACCCAGCTCAGTCGTGCCGAGCTGACTGGCGAGTTCGGCGAAACCGTGGCCGAACTGGTCGATGGCGTCACCAAGCTGGACAAGATGAGTTTTTCCAGTCGCCAGGAAGCGGACGCGGAGAGCTTCCGCAAGATGCTGCTGGCGATGGCGCGCGATATCCGCGTGATCCTGATCAAGCTTTCCGATCGCCTGCACAACATGCGCACGCTGGGCGCGAAAGATGCCGCGTCGAGCCGGCGCATCGCGCGCGAAACGCTGGAAATCTACGCGCCCATCGCGCAGCGCCTGGGCATGAACAAGTTCAAGGCGGAGCTGCAGGACCTGGGCTTCCGCGCGCTGCATCCGGATCGTTACCGCGTGATCAGCGAGCGCATCCGCGCAGCGCTGGGCAACCGTCGCGAAGCGATGGGCAAGATCGAAACCGCGCTATCCACGCGGCTAGCGGCCGACCAGCTTTCCGCGCGAGTGGTGGGCCGGATCAAGTCGCCGTGGAGCATCTATTCGAAGATGCGCAACGAGCACAAGAGTTTTGCGCAGCTGATGGACGTCTACGGTTTCCGCGTGGTCGTCGACAGCGCGATGAGTTGCTATATGGCGCTGGGCGCCGTGCACTCGCTGTACAAGCCGGTCGATCGCCGCTTCAAGGATTTCATCGCGATCCCCAAGGCCAACGGTTATCAGTCGCTGCATACCGTGCTGCTTGGGCCGTTCGGTGCGCCGATCGAAGTGCAGATCCGCACCGCCGAAATGGATTCGGTCGCCGAGCGCGGCGTGGCCGCGCATTGGGCCTACAAGACTGACTCGGCGCCAGCGAACAGCGCGCAGGCGCGTGCCCGCGAATGGCTTTCCTCGCTGGCCGACAGCCAGGCGAACACCGCGTCCTCGGCGGAGTTCATCGAGAACGTCAAGATCGACCTGTTTCCGGACGAGGTCTACCTGTTCACGCCGCGTGGCGACATCCTGTCGTTGCCGCGCAATGCGACGGCGCTCGACTTCGCTTACGCGGTGCACACCGATGTCGGCGATCACGCCGTAGCGGCGCGCGTCGACAAGAAGCTGCTGCCGTTGCGTACGCGGCTGGAATCGGGCCAGCTGGTCGAAATCATTACCGCGCCGTCCGCCGTGCCGAACCCGGCATGGTTGGAATCGGTGGTCACCGGCAAGGCGCGCACGGCGATTCGCCAGTACCTGAAGCATCTGCAGCACGAGGATGCGGTCGACTTCGGTCATCGCATGCTCGATCGTGCGCTGGACGCGCTGGGCAGCAGCCTGGATGCGATTCCGCCCAAGGTGCTCGATCGTTTCCTCGAGGCGTCGAAGTTCAAGCGCCTGGAAGAATTGTTGTCCGATATCGCGCTGGGCAACCGCATGCCGCATATCGTCGCCAACCAGTTGATGGAGGCGCGCGGGCGGCAGAAGGACGGCGGTGCGCCGCAGCAGCCGCATGTGATGGAAAAGATCCGCATCACCGGCGCCGAGCGCGGCGTGCTCAGCTTTGGCAATTGCTGTCATCCGTTGCCTGGCGACGAAATCATCGGCTATCTGTCTTCGGGCAAGGGCATCGTCGTGCATCGCGTCGAATGTCCCAACGTCGTCGAGCTGCGCAAATCGCCTGAGCGTTGCGTCGCGATCGAATGGGATCGTGACGTACAGGGCGACTACCGTGCCGAGCTGCGCATCGAAGTCATCAATCGTCCCGGCGTTCTCGCGACGGTCGCGGCGGCCATCGCGGCTGCCGATTCGAATATCGAAAACGTCGAATATGTCGAGCGCGATGCGGCGGCGGCTACGCTGCTGTTTACCATCGAGGTGAAGAACCGCAAGCATCTGGCGGATGTGATTCGTCGCGTTCGGCGGACGGGTGTAGTGAGTGGGGCGTATCGGTATCCGTTGTAGTTGGTAAGGACGGCCTGTGGCCTGTGAGGTCGGCGGCTGCGCCGCCTGTCAGGAGTGAGGAAGGGGTAGGGTGACGCACTAAGCTTTCCCCCTTACTCTTCACTCCTCACAGCTCGCTAGGCGAGCGTCCTCACCAGGATCTTCAAATGTCCCGCAGCATCATCTCCACCGATAAAGCTCCCGCCGCCATCGGCCCCTATTCGCAAGCCGTCCGAGCCGGAAACACCGTGTACTTCTCCGGCCAGATTCCGCTCGATCCGGCGACGGGTAGCCTGATCGAAGGCGATATCGCCGCGCAGACGCGTCGCGTCTTCGACAATCTCACGGCCGTGGCCGAGGCTGCCGGCGGTTCGTTGGCCAAGATCGTGCGCGTTGGCATCTATGTCACCGACCTGGCGAATTTCGCCACCGTCAACCAGGTGATGGCCGAGTATTTTCAGGCGCCGTTCCCGGCGCGTTCCACCATCGAGGTTTCGGGTCTGCCCAAGGCCGCGCAGGTGGAAGTCGATGCGGTGATGGTGCTCGATTAAGCGCGCGCCGACACTGAGGATGATGCGTTCCGGGTTACGCCATCGTGGCGGGCTCGGTTAGGCTCTTTGTCATGCCCGCTCGCGCCGTCACGCCCGCCCCTGTTGCCGATCCCGGTGCCGCGCCGGTATCGACGCTGCCCGGCGTCGGGCCGGCGCTTGCGCAAACCTTGGCGAAGCTGGGTCTGGAGCGCGTGCAGGATCTGTGGTTTCACCTGCCTTTGCGCTACGAGGATCGTACGCGCGTTACGTCGATCCGCGATTTGCGCCCGGGTGATCGGGCGCAAGTGACCGGCATCATCGAGTCGGTCGAGCACAGCTATCGCGGTCGCGTGCAGCTGAAGGTGGCCATTCGCGATGCGTCCGACAAGCTGCTGGTGCTGCGCTTCTTTCATTTTCATCGTGCCCAGGTCGAGCAGCTCAAGCGCGGTTCGCGTCTGCTTTGCTACGGCGAAGCACGCTGGGTGGCCAACAGCCTGGAGATGGTGCACCCGCAGTATCAGCGCATCGACGTCGAGACCACGCCTGCGCTGGAAGACCGGCTCAGTCCGATCTATCCGACGACCGAGGGATTGGGGCCGAAACGTCTGGCCGGGGTGATCGAAAAATCGCTCGCCGTGTTGCCTCAGGACGACCAGCTTGAGCTGATACCCGCCGAGCTGTGCGCGAAATACGGGCTCGGTTCGTTGCGCGATGCGCTGATGTTTGTGCATCGTCCGCCGCCCCATGCCGTCGTTGCCGATCTGATCGCGGGGCGTCATCCGTCGCAGCAGCGTCTGGCCTTCGAAGAGCTGTTGACCCAGCACCTGAGCTTGAAGCGCATGCGTGCTGCCGTGCGCAGCCGACGTTCGCCGGTGCTCGCGGCGCGCGGCAACCTGCACAAGCAATTGCTGAAGACCTTGCCGTTCAAGCTAACTGGGGCGCAGGCGCGCGTGGAGGCCGAAGTCGCGGCGGACCTGGCCAAGCCCAAGCCGATGCTGCGCTTGGTGCAGGGCGACGTCGGTTCCGGCAAGACCGTGGTCGCCGCGCTCGCGGCATTGGCCGCCGTGCAGGCCGGTTATCAGGTGGCGCTGATGGCGCCGACGGAACTGCTTGCCGAACAGCATCTGCGTCTGTTCCGTTTATGGCTGGAGCCGCTGGGTATCGCGGTCGAATGGCTGGCCGGCAAGGTGCAGGGTGCGGCGCGCAAGAAGGCCTTGCAACGCGTAGCCGAAGGCGCGTCCATTGTGATCGGCACGCATGCCTTGATGCAGGAGGGCGTAATGTTCTCGCGTCTCGGTCTGGTGATTGTCGACGAGCAGCATCGCTTCGGTGTGCACCAGCGCCTGGCGCTGCGTGACAAAGGCCTGGAAGGCGATCAGGTGCCGCATCAGCTGGTGCTGACGGCTACGCCGATTCCGCGCACGCTGGCGATGAGCGCGTATGCCGATCTCGATGTGTCGTCGATCGACGAATTGCCGCCCGGCCGCACGCCGGTGCAGACCATCGCTATTTCCAATGCGCGCCGTTACGACGTGATCGAACGGATCCATGCCGCCTGTGGCGAGGGCCGGCAGGTCTATTGGGTGTGCACGCTGATCGAAGAATCCGAGCAGTTGCGTGCGCAGGCCGCTGAAGTGGCTCACGCCGAGCTCTCCGCGGCGCTGGAAGGCTTCAAGGTCGGCATCATCCATGGGCGTATGAAGCCCAAGGAAAAGCAGGCGGTCATGGACGCGTTCAAGGCCGGCGAACTCGCCGTGCTGGTGGCGACCACGGTGATCGAAGTCGGTGTCGATGTGCCCAATGCCAGCCTGATGGTGATCGAAAACAGCGAGCGCCTGGGTCTGGCGCAGCTGCATCAGTTGCGTGGTCGTGTCGGTCGCGGTGCGATCGCCTCCAATTGCGTGCTGCTGTATCAACCGCCGCTGGGTCAGCTCGCCAGGGAGCGTTTGCAGGTCATGCGCGATACCAACGATGGATTTCGCATTGCCGAAAAAGATCTGGAGCTGCGTGGCCCCGGTGAAGTGCTCGGTACCCGTCAGACCGGCCAGCTCAGTTTCCGTATCGCCGATCTTGCCCGCGACGGACATCTGTTACCGGCGGTGCAAGCGATTGGCGAGCGCTTGTTGAAGGAGCATCCGCAGCAGGCGGAGCGGTTGATCGAGCGCTGGGTGGGCGGTGCGGCGCGGTATGCGCATGCGTGAACGGTTGGTCGCGACTGAAGTCGCTCCTACAAACTTGGGGAAGCCTCGCTAGCTTGTAGGAGCGACTTCAGTCGCGACCGTACCGTCCGCGGTGTCGCTCGCCCCATTTACTGTTTACCATTTACGGCTCGCAGAACGAGCGACTTGACGAGTAAACCATGTCCCAACCCCAACTCCTGATCGACACCGACCCCGGCGTAGACGACGCCCTGGCCATCCTGATGGCGCACGCACACGCCGAGGTGCTCGGCCTGAGCGTGGCGGCAGGCAATGTCGGCCTGGGGCATACGGTGCGCAACGCGCGCACGCTGGTCGATCTGGTGGGCGGTACGTTCCCGGTATTTGCCGGCTGCCCGACACCGCTGGTGCGCATGCCTGAAGAAGACGCTGCCTTCGTGCATGGTCAGGACGGCTTCGGCGACGTGGGTTTTGGCGAGCCCAAGGCGCAGGCATCGGATGAAGTCGCCGCCCTGGCGCTGATTCGCCTGACCCGCGAGTATCCCGATCTCACCCTGATTGCCCTGGCGCCGCTGACCAATCTGGCGCTGGCCGTGCGCATCGATCCGACGCTTCCGCAGCGCGTAAAACGCCTGGTGATCATGGGTGGCGCAGTGACCGGGCACGGCAATACCAACATCGTGCCGGCCGAATTCAACGTCGGCTTCGACCCGGAAGCGGCCCATGTGGTGTTCGAGGCGTTTCCGTTCTTCGAGCTGGTCGACTGGGAGGCCACGCTGCGGCACGCTTTTGACGAGGTCGAGTTCGATGGCTGGCTGGCCAAGGGCGACAAACGCGCCCAGTTCTTCGGCCAGGTGTTCGGCACGGCACGCCTGTTCAACAGTAAAAAAGAGCGCCGGGGCATCATCGCCGCCGACGCGCTGGCGATGGCCGTGGCGATCGACCCGAGCATCGTGACCCGTGCCGAAGACCGCCATGTCGCGGTCGAGCTGGATGGCCGTCTCACCCGCGGGGCGACGGTGGTCGACTGGTCGCGCCGCTTGGGCAAACCGGCCAACGCCCGGATCGTGCTGGAGATAGACCAGGCGCGGTTTGCGGCCATGGTGCGGCGAGCCCTGGGGGCGGAAGGCTGAGGCGGGGCAGGTCAACTTGCGCTGCAAGCCTCCGCTCGATATACTGCGGCTCTTTTCACCCACCGCTTTTGCAGAGTTCTAGCCATGAAGCCCGATATCCATCCAACTTACCGGCAGGTGGTGTTCCAGGATCTGTCGTCCGACTTCGCGTTCCTGACGCGCTCGACGATCGCCTCCAAGGAAACCGTCAAGTGGGAAGACGGTAACGAGTACCCGCTGATCAAGGTGGATATCTCCAGCCATTCCCATCCTTTCTACACCGGCAAGCAGAAGACGCTTGACGTGGGCGGCCGCGTCGACAAGTTCCGTCGTCGTTACGCAGGTAGCGCGAAATAAGCATGCCGGTTGGTCGCCCCCGGGCGGCCTGACCTGAGATGCAGACACGGGGCGAGCCATGGCTCGCCCCGTGTTTTTTTGCGTCTGCCTCTCGAACCATCCGCTATCGAATGTTGTTTGCCGTGGTGCGATAATGGGAAAGTTGTATCGCCGCTTTCCCCGCGCAGCGATACGCCTAACCCCGCCAACGGCAGCCCCCGCGGCCGCTGGCGACGACATTCGTGTAAGGAGGTTTTCGTGTCCGATCCTAAAATCGTCAAGCTGGTGGATGAGTCCAATCAGCGCAGCAGCGAACTACCCTTGCTGAGCGGCACGCTCGGTCCGGCGTGCATCGACATCGGCACGCTGTACAAGGATACGGGCCACTTTACCTACGACCCGGGCTACGGCAGCACTGCCAGCACCAAGAGTGCGATCACCTATATCGACGGCGACGAGGGCGTGCTGCTCTATCGCGGTTACCCGATCGAGCAGCTGGCCGAGAAGTCGAACTTCCTCGAGGTGGCCTACCTGCTGCTCAACGGCGAACTGCCGAACAAGACCGACTTCGGCAACTTTGAAAACGACATCACGCATCACACGATGATGCACGAGTCGTTGAAGGATTTCTTCAAGGGCTTCCATCACGACGCTCACCCGATGGCCATGCTGGCTGCCTCGGTCGCTTCGCTGTCGGCGTTCTACCACGACGACCTCAACGTCGACGATCCGGCCGACCGCAAGCTGGCCGCTGTGCGTCTGATCGCCAAGATGCCGACCATCGCCGCGGCCTGCTATCGCTACTCGATCGGCTGGCCGATGCGCTATCCGCGCAACAACCTCGAGTACGTCGATCGCTTCCTGCACATGATGTTCGAAGTGCCGAGCGAGCCGCTGGCGATGAGCCCGGTGGCCGCCAAGGCGCTGGATCTGCTGTTCATCCTGCACGCCGACCACGAGCAGAACGCGTCGACCTCGACCGTGCGTCTGGTCGGTTCGACCGGCGCCAACCCGTACGCCTCGATCGCCGCCGGCATCACGGCGCTGTGGGGTCCGGCACACGGTGGCGCCAACGAAGCCGTGCTCAAGATGCTCGAAGAGATCGGCACGGCCGACAAGGTCGAAACCGCGGTCAAGCGCGCGAAGGACAAGAACGACAACTTCCGCCTGATGGGTTTCGGTCACCGCGTCTACAAGAACTTCGATCCGCGCGCAAAGATCATCCGCGAGATGTGCCACAAGGTGCTGGCGGAGCTGGGCGTCAACGATCCGTTGCTCGACGTGGCCATGAAGCTCGAAGAGGCCGCCCTGAAGGACGATTACTTCGTCGAGCGCAAGCTGTATCCGAATGTCGATTTCTACTCTGGCATCATCTACAAGGCCCTGGGCATCCCGACCGAGATGTTCACCGTGATGTTCGCTATCGCGCGTACCGCCGGCTGGATTGCGCATTGGATCGAGCAGCATGAAACGCCCGGTTCGCGTATCGGTCGTCCGCGTCAGATCTATACGGGTGCCGATGTGCGGAACTATGTGGCATCGGATAAGCGCTGAGGTTTTGGCGTGATGTAAAAAAAGCCCCGGTTTTGTCGGGGCTTTTTTATTGGATGAAGAGCGAGAGCCCCCCTCTCCCTAACCCTCTCCCCCGGCATAGCCAGGGGAGAGGGGATTGACTGAGGCAAGTCCCAAGTCTTGCGCAACTTGCTCCCTCTCCCCTGGCTATGCCGGGGGAGAGGGCTGGGGTGAGGGGGCTCTTGCCTAGCTACCGCAACGCCGCCGCCAACTTCCTCTCGAACGCATCCTCGTCATTGTCCGCTTCGGCCAACAACTCTTCGGCCATTGCCAATGACGCACGCCGCATCGGTTTCTCGTCGACGCGGTCCAGGGGTGCCTGCCGTAACGCATCGCGCGGCAGTACGGTCAGATCGAATGGCAGGCTGTCGGCAGCAAACAGCAATACCGGGTATTCGACCTGTTCATCACGGGTGACGCGCAGGCGTCGTGTTTGCACTTCGACCGGAACACCGCGTTCCTGCAGAAACAGCGTTACCGCTTCGGGTGTGTCGCTGAACACATGCAGGCAGACCGCCGAATAAGCATCGGCCGTGCCTTCCAGTACCGCGCCGACCAGCCGTGGTTCGAAATCGGCCAGAAAGCGCATCGCTTCGACGGCCGCTTCGCGGCGCTCGCGTAAGAGTTGAGGTTGGCTGTCGCCGTGGAAAATGCGTTGGTGCTCGCGCAGGGCTTCTTCGATTTCGTTGTTGCGCGGCAGGGCTTGGGCGTCGTGTACGCCGAGTCGTTCGGCGGCTTTGAGCTTGGCATGATGAAAGTCGCGGATCCCGTGTTCGCTCATCAGGCGAGCCGCTTCCTGGGCTACGCGCAGACGGTTGCGCTGTACACGGTCCTGGGCATGGATGCGATGATGTTCGCCTCGCGCCATGTCTTTCCCTCCTCAGTCAGGTTGCATGGGGGGAGCGGCCATTCGATGCGATGGCCTTAAGGCCTTGGATGCCGAGATTACCTGCCTTCGCAGGGCAGGTAATCTCGGGTCCGGACCTTTTGAGCGTCAGAAAATGTCGTACGCGTGTTGCTGGTCCGGATCCTCCTTCTGCTGCTGGGCCTGCTGGCGCAGGCGGTCCACATCTTCCACCTTGAACATTTCAGGCATGCTGTTGGGGTCGCCTGGGTCCGAAGGCAAACCGCTGGAGCGGTTGATCTGTACCGTACTGATGCCGGGCGGCATCGGCAAGGTGGTCGAGGGCTGATCCTTCAGGGCGGCCCCCATGTAGTCGATCCAGATCGGCAGCGCGGCCTTGGCGCCGAATTCTCCGCGGCCCAGCGACGAGAAGTCGTCGAAACCGACCCATACCGTCGTGACGAGATCGCCATTGAAGCCGGCGAACCATGCGTCGCGGTGATCGTTGGTCGAGCCGGTCTTGCCGGCCAGGTCGTCACGGCCCAGGACCTTGACCGCGGCGCCGGTGCCTCGAATCACTACATCTTTCATCAGCGAGGTGATCAGGTAGTCGTTGCGGACATCGATCACTTCCGGGGCCAGTACGGGCGGCTTGTTGCCTTCGTGCGCATCGGCGGGCAGCACCACGCCGGTGCTGGCCGAGGCACTCGGGGTCTCGCTGCTTGAGGCGCTGGCGACGGTCGCGCCATTGGTGGCGGGCGTATCGGGCGGCGGCGGGCCGATCGGGCGGGTGTCCAGCAGGCGTTCCTGGCAGGTGCGGCAGGCGCGTGCGGGGTTGGCCAGATAGACCGCCTTGCCGTCGCGATCGTCGATCTCGCTGATGAAGTACGGCGTGACCAGATAGCCGCCGTTGGCGAAGACGCTGTAGCCGCGCGCCATGCTCATCGGCGAGACGGAGGCCGTGCCCAGCGCCATCGAGAGATTGGCGGGCAGGGCATCCAGCGCAAAGCCGAAGCGGGTGACGTAGTCGCGCGCGTAGCGCACGCCGATGGCATCGAGCAGGCGCACCGACACCAGGTTCTTGGATTTGACCAGGGCTTCGCGCAGGCGGATCGGACCGTCGAACTTGTCGTCGTCGTTGGACGGGGTCCAGACGCCGCCGGGGCGCGAGGGGTCTGGCAGGGAGATCGGCGCATCGTTGACGATCGATGCCGGGGTAAAGCCCCGCTCGAAGGCGGCCGAGTAGATATAAGGCTTGAAGCTGGAACCCGGCTGGCGAGCAGCCATCACCGCGCGATTGAACTTGCTGCGCAGGAAATTGAAGCCGCCGACAATCGCCTGGACGGCGCCATCTTCGGGGTTGATCGAGGCCAGCGCGGCCTGGGCCTTGGGGATCTGGGTCAGCTGCCACTCGCCCTTGTCGTTACGCGACAGGCGCACGATGTCGCCCCGCTTCAATACCTCGGCAACGTCCTTGGGGGCGGCGCCCACACGACTATCGCTGATGTAGGGGCGCGCCCAGCGGACAGCATCCATGCCCAGTTTCACCGGCTCGCGCGTGCCCAGATAAACGGAGGCTTCAGTGGCCGAGACGTCAGTGACGATGCCCGGCTGCATGCCGGAAATATCGGTATAGCTCGACAGAACCCGGTCGTAGTCATCGTGCGAGGCGTCGGGGGCGAGCTCCTGATGGCCCTCGGGGCCGCGCCAGCCATGGCGCTGGTCGTAGACGACCAGGCCGGCGCGTACCGCGTTGACGGCCTGTTGCTGGCGCGAGCTGACCACCGTGGTCTTGACCACGTAGCCCTCGGTCAGCGCATCGTTGCCCAGGCGCTCGATGGCCTGCAGGCGCACCATCTCGGCCAGGTAGGGGGCGTCGACTTCGATCGGTTGCTCGTGCGGGAAGGCATCGTTGGGCTCGGCGATGGCCTGGTCGTACTCCGCCTTGCTGATGTAGTGGTTCTCCAGCATCTGGCCCAGCACCCAGTTCCGGCGGCCCAGGCCACGCTTGGGGCTGTTGATCGGGTTGACCACCGAGGGCAGCTGGAAGGTCGAGGCGATCATGGCGCACTGGGCGATGGTCAGCTGGTCGAGCGACTTGCCATAGTAATAAGCCGCGGCAGCCGCCACGCCGTAGGAGCGGTGGCCCAGGAACATCTTGTTGAGATAGAGCTCCAGGATCTGGTCCTTGGTCAGCTCGTTCTCCATGCGCAAAGCGATGAAAATCTCGGTCAGCTTGCGCGAATAGAGCTTTTCCGGGCTCAGGAAGAAGTTGCGCGCCACCTGCTGGGTGATGGTCGAGCCGCCGGGGCCCTTGTCGCCGCCGGAGGTGACCACATGCCAGCCGGCACGGGCGATGCCGTGCCAATCGACGCCCGGATGCTTATAGAACTCGGCGTCCTCGGCCGCCAGGACGGCATGCTTGAGCCGGTCGGGCACGTTGGCGATGCCCACCGGGATACGCCGGGTTTCGCCAAAGCTCGCAATCAGCTTGCCATCCGCGGTCAGTACCTTGAGCGGCACCTGCATGTGGTAGTCCTTAAGGACGGCCACGGAGGGGAGGCGGGGGGCGATCAGCCAATAAGCCACGCCGACTGCGGCTACGGCCAGCAGTAATCCGGTGAAAGCCAGGATCAATGCCCAGCGCAGCAATCGCTTAATTATTCGCATGGTGTGGAGTTAGCGAGACCTGAGTCAAAACACGACAGAGTATAGATGTTGCAGTATCTGCACCATGAGCAGCGGCCCACAGAGCAAAAAACGAGCCACCGGCCAACTTCACTCAAGTGTGCATGGCGTCACGCCATAGAGTCGAGAAAGTTGTCGTAGGCCGTTGCCATTACGTTAATTTTTGGATTTAATGCAAGAGCGTACCCGCCACACAAGACGGGGCGTTCAGGGGCAAGGGGGAAAATCGTGGGGCTCTTTACACCCAAGAAGCCGCCGCTTATTGGCGTCGACATCAGTTCGACCGCCGTTAAGCTGCTGCAGCTAAGTCAGGCCGGTAGCCGCTATCGCGTGGAACATTACGCGGTCGAGCCGCTACCCCCCAATGCCGTGGTCGAAAAGAACATCGTCGAGGTCGAGGCGGTGGGCGAAGCGATCCGCCGCGCGCTGGCGCGTTCCGGCTCCAAGCTCAAGCACGCTTCGGCGGCGGTAGCGGGGTCGGCGGTCATCACCCGCATCATCCCGATGTCGAGCGAGTTGAGCGACGACGATCTGGAAGGCCAGATCCAGGTCGAGGCCAACCAGTACATCCCGTATCCGATCGACGAAGTCAGCCTCGATTTCGAGGTGCTCGGTCCGGTGCGCGACAACCCCGAAATGAATAACGTGCTGCTGGCCGCCTCGCGTACCGAGAACGTCGACATGCGCGTGGCCGCGTTGGATCTGGGCGGCCTGTCCGCCAAGGTCATCGACGTCGAAGCCTTCGCGATGGAAAACGCGTTCGCGATGCTGGCCGACCAGCTCAATGTCGGTCGCGACGCGCTGGTCGCCGTGGTCGATATCGGCGCCACCATGACCACGCTGTCGGTGCTGCGCAATCAGCGCACCATCTATTCGCGCGAACAGGTCTTCGGCGGCAAGCAGCTGACCGATGAAATCATGCGCCGCTACGGCCTTTCCTATGAGGAAGCCGGCCGCGCCAAGCGCAAGGGCGGCCTGCCCGATTCGTACGAGAGCGAGGCGCTGGAACCGTTCAAGGAGTCGCTGATCCAGCAGATCAGCCGTCTGCTGCAGTTCTTCTTTGCCGGCAGCGAGTACAGCAAGGTCGACCAGGTCGTACTGGCCGGCGGCTGCGCTTCGATCGACGGCCTGGGTCCCATGCTCGAAGATCAACTGGGCGTGTCGTGCATCGTCGCCAATCCGCTTGCGCGCATGTCGCTGTCGCCGCGCGTGCAGGCGCAGTCGCTGGCGCAGGACGCACCGGCCTTGATGATCGCCGTCGGTCTCGCGTTGAGGAGCTTTGACTGATGGCACATATCAACCTCCTTCCGTGGCGCATCGAGCGCCGCAAGCAGCGAGAGCGCGAGTTCTTCATGCAGCTCGGCGCGGCGTTCGTTATCGCGTTGCTGTGCGTCGGCGTCTGGGCGACGGTGATGAACATGCGCATCGACAACCAGACCGCCCGCAATTCGTATCTTCAGGGCGAGATCAAGCAACTCGATGAGCGCATCGCCAAGATCAAGGACCTGGAAAAGGTTCGCGAACGCCTGCTGGCGCGCAAGCAGATCATCGAACAGCTGCAGGCCAACCGTTCGCAGATGGTGCATCTGTTCGACGAGCTGGTGAAGACGATCCCGGCCAGCGCGCGCCTGGGTGGTCTCAAGCAGAGTGGCGATTCGATGACGCTCGAAGGCGTGGCCCAGTCCAATGCCAGCGTCGCCGAATACATGCGCAATATCGAGTCGTCGCCGTGGATGGGACATGCCGATCTGCGCAAGACCGAAAACACCCACGGCGATTCGCGCATGCCCTACACCTTCGGACTGGACGTGGCGCTGAGCCGCCCCAAGTCGGATGACCAGGACCCGGACAAGACGCCGATCATGCCCGCTGCAGCCAGCACCTCGGCCGCACCGGCTGCTAAGCCGCCGGTTCCGGCCGCCGCGCCTGCGGCGGCACCGGCCAAACCCGCGACCGCTGCCAAACCGGCTGCCGCCCAACCTGCGGGAGGCAAGGCATGAAGTTCTTCGATGACCTGCGCAGCCTTGACCGCAACAACATTGGCGGTTGGCCGCAATCGATCAAGATTTTCTTCACCGTGCTGGTTTTTGCGGTGATCGTCCTGCTGGGCTGGTATCTGTTCATCAGCGATCAGCAGGACCAGATGACCCAGCTGACCGGCAAGGAGCAGCAGCTGCGCCAGGAGTTCTCGCAGAAGCAGGCCAAGGCGGTCAATCTCGAAGCGCTGCAACAGCAGCTCGACGAGATGCAGGACATGCTGCGCCAGTTGCTGCGTCAGCTGCCCAGCAAGACCGAAATGCCGGAACTGCTGATCGATATTTCGCAAACGGCCCTGTCGGCGGGCCTGGAAACCGAGCTGTTCCAGCCCGGTGCCGAGACGCCGAAGGACTTCTACGCGGAAAAGCCGATCACGCTGCGCATGGTGGGTACCTACCACCAGTTCGGCACCTTCATCAGCGGCGTGGCATCGCTGCCGCGCGTGGTGATCCTGACCTTGCACGATGTGTCCCTGACGCCCAAGGGTGCCGCTAACGGCGCCAAGGCCGGCGCCGCTCCCGTAACGAGCAATGGCCAGCTGGTGCTGCAGGGTACGGTCAAGACCTATCGCTACCTTGAAGACGACGAAACCGCAGACGCCAAGGCAAAGAACGCGCCGGCCAATGGCAAGGCGCCGACCAAGGCCGCCGGGGGGCAGAAATGATGATCTTCTCTGCCATCAAGCGGGTGCCGGTCATGCGCATGAGCCTGTTGCTGGGTGTGGTTCTGACCTTGAGCGCCTGCAGCAGCGATTCGGATCTGCGTGACTGGGTTGCGCAGGAAAAGGCCAAGAAAGGTGCGCCGATTCCGCCGCTGCCGGTCATCAAGACGTTCGAAACGTTCACTTATAGCGACCAGAGCAATCGCGATCCCTTCAGCCCAAGCACGGCCGAACTGCAGCCCGCCAACAGCGGTCCGCGTCCGGATGAAAACCGCGCCAAGGAACCGTTGGAAATGTTCGCGCTCGACAGTTTGAAGATGGTTGGCACGGTGGGGGGCGGCGCTTCGATGGAAGTGCTGGTGAAAGATCCCGCTGGCGTGATCCATCGCGTACACCGCAACGAACACATGGGCCAGAGCTACGGTCGGGTCACCGCAATCAGCGAGGACCACATCGATCTGGTGGAACTGGTCTCCAACGGAAATGGTGGCTGGATGGAACGTCCGGCCAGCATCGCGCTTGGCGAGAAATAAGAGATACAGGGGCTGATCCAATGACTTATCACATCAAACCTGTGCGGAATCGTGTCATGCGCCAAGCGAGCCGTTGCCTGAGTGTTGGTCTGCTGATTCTCGGTGCCGCCTGGGCGAACACCGCGGCCGCAGCGAGTACCACACTCAAAGACATCAGCTACGACACCTTGCCCGGTGGGCGTGTCGAGCTGCATCTGAACTTCTCGCAGGGGCCGGTGCCCGAGCCGAAGATTTTCACGACCGGCAACCCGCCGCGTATCGCGATCGATTTCGCCGATACCGACAACGCCGCGCCGCGTCATCTCGATATCGGCAAGGGCACGACCAACGGTGTGTCGGCGATCGCTGCCGGTGGCCGCACGCGCGTCATCGTCGAGCTGCAGCGCGAGTCGTCCTATCGCACGCATGTCGACGGCAATAGCCTGTCGCTGGTCATCAGCAACGGCACCGATTCGCAGACGACCACCACGGCGTCCACCATCGACCCGTCGAAGGCGCTGCCGTCCGCATCGGCCGGCGCGGCGGTCTCCAATATCGATTTCCGCCGCGGACCGAACGGTGAAGGCCGTGTGCTGATCAACTTCAGCGGCAATGGCGCGAACGCGGACATGAAGAAGGAGGGCGACAAGGTTGTCGTCAACCTGAGTCATGTGAACCTGCCGAGCAACCTGGCACAGCGGCTGGACGTGCTCGATTTCGCCACCCCCGTGCAGTCGATTACCAGCAAGGGTGGCAGCGCTGGCGGCGCACGCCTGGAAATCGCGGTGAAGGGCGATATCGACACATCGGCCTACCAGACCGCCGATCAGTATGTGGTCGAAATCGCGCCGAAGAAGAAAGATCCCAAGGCCGACGCCAAGCTGGCGCGCGGCCAGGAGCCGGCCTACAACGGCAGTCGCGTGACCTTCAATTTCCAGGACATCCCGACCCGTTCGGTGCTGCAGCTGCTGGCCGATATTTCGCAGCTGAACCTGGTCGCTTCCGATACGGTCGGCGGCAGTGTCACGCTGCGTCTGGTCAACGTGCCGTGGGACCAGGCACTGGACGTCGTGCTGCGTGCCAAGGGCCTGGACAAGCGCCGCAACGGCAACGTCATCTGGATCGCGCCGCAGGCCGAGCTTGCCAAGTACGAGCAGGATGTCGCCGACGCGCGGTTGAAGGCGGAAGACAATGCCGAACTGGTCACCGATTACGTGCCGATCAGCTATGGCAAGGCAAAGGACATTGCCAAGCTGCTGACCCAGAACAGCATGCAGGGCCAGGGCGGCGCTGGCGGTGGCGCTGGTGGTGGCGCAAATAGCAGTCGTGGCTTCCTCTCTTCGCGCGGCAGTGTGTCGTTCGACGAGCGCACCAATACCTTGCTGATCAACGATACGCCGCAGAAGATTCACGAGCTGCGCGATGTCATCGCCGTGCTGGACAAGCCGGTGCAGCAGGTGCTGATCGAATCGCGCATCGTGGTGGCAACCGACAACTTCACCCGCGAACTGGGTGCGAAGTTCGGTGCCTCGGCGATTCGCACCAACCCCAGCGGTCAGCAGATCGGTGTCGGCGGTACGCTGAGTACGCCGACGACCCCTGGCGGCGCGACGACATTGAGCCCGCTCAACGTCAATCTGCCTTCGAGTACCCAGGGCGGTACGTTCGGCTTCGCCCTGCTCGGCAAGAATTATGCGCTGGATCTGGAACTCTCGGCCGCGCAGCTCGAAGGCCGGGGTGAGGTGGTTTCCAGTCCACGCGTGATTACCGCCAACCAGCAGGAAGCGGTCATCCGCCAGGGTACGGAAATCGGTTACGTTACCTATCAGAACAGCAGCACGGGTGCGGCCGGTAGCGGCACGGCAACGGTGCAGTTCAAGGACGCCGTGCTGGAACTGAAGGTCACGCCGACCATCACCGCTGACAACCGCGTCTACCTCACGATCAACGTGAAGAAGGACGCACTGAACCAGTTCATCACCGTGCCCGGCAGTGGCCAGGTACCGCAGATCGACACGCGCGAGATCAACACCTCGGTGCTGGTCGACAACGGTCAGACGGTCGTGCTCGGCGGTATCTATGAAATCACCAAGCAGAACACCATCACCAAGGTGCCGGGGCTGGGCGACATTCCGGGTATCGGCGTGCTGTTCCGCAATACCAAGCGCCAGAACGACAAGGCTGAGCTGCTGATCTTCGTGACGCCGCGCATCCTGAGCGACAGCCTGCAATAACGTACGGCTGCCACGTGCAGCAAACGGAAAAAGGCGGCCAGTGGCCGCCTTTTTCGTTATCGCCAGGCGCATGGCCATGACCTACGGCATACAGCGCTAAACTTCCCAAATATGGTGTGGTCTCAATACCGCACAAAACGTATCGGAAAAAGCTGATGGATATGCCGCAAGTTCGCCCTGTTTCCCAGTTGCAACAAGCGTTTGCCCAGCTTCGGGACGCGTTGCAGCAAAGCATCATCGGGCAGCCGCATCTGATCGAATGCCTGCTGGTGGCCCTGTTGGCGGATGGGCATTTGCTGGTCGAGGGCGCGCCCGGGCTGGCAAAAACTACGGCGGTGAAGGCGCTGGCCGGCTTTATCGATGCGGATTTTCACCGCGTGCAGTTCACGCCGGATCTGCTGCCGGCCGATCTCACCGGCACGGATATCTTTCGTCCGCAGGCGGGCAGCTTCGAGTTCGAACGGGGGCCGCTCTTTCACAACATCGTGCTGGCCGATGAAATCAATCGTGCGCCGGCCAAGGTGCAGTCCGCCTTGCTGGAGGCGATGGCCGAGCGGCAGATTACGGTCGGCCGCAGCACCTGGCGGCTACCCGAATTGTTCATGGTCATGGCGACCCAGAATCCGATCGAACAGGAGGGTACGTTCGCGCTGCCCGAGGCACAGCTCGATCGCTTCGTCATGCATGTGACGATCGGTTATCCCGACGCCGCAGCGGAGCTCGCCATCCTTCGGCTTGCGCGTGAACAGGCTCAGCGCAGCCTGCATCCGCAGTCCGCCCGCGTGGCTACGCTCAGCCAGTCGGACGTTTTTGCCGCACGTGATGCCGTATTGGCCGTGCACATGGCGCCGGCGCTCGAGGAATACATTACGCAGCTGGTGCTGGCTTCCCGCGATGCCGGCCGCTATGGCCCCGAACTGAAACGATGGATCGCGTGGGGCGGTAGCCCGCGTGCCACCATTGCGCTGGACCGGTGCGCCCGTGCCCGCGCCTGGCTGGCCGGACGTGACTATGTGCTGCCCGAAGACGTGCATGCGATTGCGCACGAAGTACTGCGACATCGCATATTGCTGAGCTACGAGGCCGAAGCCGAAGGTATACGCAGCGATCGGGTGATCGCGCGCCTCCTGGATCTCGTGCCGCTACCGTGAGTGCCGTGGTGTCGCAACGCATCGATGGCGACGGGCGCGTCAGCGTGTCGCTGGCCGAATTGATCGCGATGCGTGCACGCGTCGCCAAGCTCGCCGTGCCGAGACAGGAAACGCGCACGTCGCGATCGGGTCAGCAAGCGAGCCGCCTGCACGGACGCGGCATGGACTACGCCGAGTCGCGTATCTATCAACCCGGCGACGATGTGCGTCGGCTCGACTGGCGGCTGACCGCGCGCAGCGGCAAGCTGCATACCAAGCTTTTTCAGGAAGAGCGCGAGGGGCGGTTGTTGATCCTGATCGACAACAATGCCTGCATGCATTTCGGCACGCGTGTGCGTTTCAAGTCGGTGCAGGCGGCGCGCGCCGCGGCCTTGGCCGCGTGGTATGCGATACGCGGTGGCGACCGCGTGGGAGCGATAAGCTTCGGTCAGGGCGAACAGATGCTGCGACCGCAGGGCGGCCCGCGTGGCGCCTTGGCGGTGTGCGGTGCCTTGGCCGAGTGGGATCGGCGTGGCGCCGTACGGGCAGGCGAAGAATCGTTGACCGATGCGCTGGTGCGTGCGCGTCGGTTGAGCCATGGCGCTAGTCGCGTATTGATTATCAGCGACGGCTGGCATGGTGACGTCGAATTGCGCGCGCGCCTGCTCGACCTGGCCCGCTACGCCGAAGTCGGCATGCTGGTCGTTGCCGATCCGCTCGAGTCGACGCTGGCCCCCGCCGGGCGCTATCCGCTGGAGTACGACGGCAAGCGCGTCGAAGTGGTGCTCGAAGCCGAACGGCAGCAACGTGAATTTCAGAACAAACTCGGTCTGGGCCAGGCGCGCCTGACCCAGCTGGCCCGTACGCTCGGTCTGCGTTGTCGCACCGTGGATACGACGGCCGACCCTTTCGACGCGATCGTCGCCTTGCTGGGCCCAGGCAAGAGGGCCGCATGATGACGTTGCAGCAGGCGCCGGACGGTCCGCAGCTTCGCGATATCCATCTGCCGCCGTCGCCGTCGTGGTGGCCGCCTGCCCCTGGCTGGTGGGGGCTGGCTGTACTGGTCGTGCTGGTCCTCTTGCTGGGCATCTGGTGGTGGCGCCAACGTGGTCGCCGACGCAAGAGTCACCGGCATATCCTGACGCAAATCGATATCGTTGCGACCCGTCACGCCGGTGACGCAGCCGCTTTTGCCGCCGGCATGCATCGCCTGCTGCGCCAGACCGTGCGCCTCTACGACGCTCATAGCGTGCATGCGCGCGATGCGGCCTGGCGTGCCGCGCTGGCGCAGGTGGCGGTCGACGAGACGACACTGGATCGGCTGATGAGCCTGGATGCTGCGATGTATCGCCCCGGTGCAGCGTTGGACGAGGCTGCCGTCACGGCCGCGATGCATCGATGGCTGGCGGGAGCGTTGCGAAAGCGCGATGTCGATCGCGCGCGAAGGGAGCCACGGCATGTCTGAGTTTGCCTGGCCATGGGTTGCGCTGGTATTGCCGTTGCCGTGGTTGTTGCGGCTTGCACTGCGTGCGGCCGGCATCGGCCAGGCGATGCGCCTGCCTTATCCGGGTCTTCAGCTTGCCAGCGCGCACATGCAATTGCCGCAACGCGGTCGGATGGTGTTGTTTGCACTGGCGTGGATCTGCCTGGTGATTGCCGCGATGCGACCGCAATGGATCGGGCCGCCGCAAGCGCAGCAACACAGTGGGCGCGCCATGATGCTGGCCGTGGATCTTTCCGGCAGCATGCGCACCGATGACATGAAGCTCGCTGGCCGTCCGGTCAGTCGTTTCGGCGCGGTCGAGGCGATCGCCGGCGATTTTATTTCCCGTCGCAGCGGCGATGAGCTGGGCCTGGTGCTGTTCGGTAGCAACGCGTTCCTGGTGACGCCTCTGACCTACGACCTCGATGCCGTGCGCGCGCAACTCGAAGGTGCGCGTGTCGGCCTTGCCGGTACCGAAACGGCCATCGGCGATGCCATAGCCGTCGCCACAAAACGTCTCGCGGCGTTACCGGAGCAGGCACGTGTCCTGGTGCTGCTGACCGATGGCGTGAACAACGCCGGCAGCATCGCACCGATCGAAGCCGCGCGCGCGGCCAAGGCCGTCGGTGTCCGCGTCTACACCATCGGCATCGGTGCCACGCAGATGAGCGTGCCGGATTTCTTCGGATCGCGCGTGATCAATCCGTCGGCCGATCTGGACGAGGACATGTTGCGTTCCATTGCCGATGGAACCGGGGGACGCTATTTCCGTGCGACCGATACGAGCGCATTGGCCGATGCCTATCGCGCGATCGATGCGCTGGAGCCCATGCCGCAGCAGGGCCCGAGTCTACGCCCGCGCCACGAACGGTTCCGCTGGCCGTTGTTTGCGGCGCTGCTGCTGGGCATTCTCGCCGTACTGCCTCGGCTGCTGTCGCCACCGAGGGCGCCGGCATGATGGAAGCGTTGCGACAGTTTCATTTTCTGCAGCCGCTGTGGCTGCTGGGCCTGCTGGCGTTGCCGTTGTTTGTTCCGTTTGCGCTGCGCGACCCGGCGCGGCAGGCACTCTCGCGGTTGGCCGATCCTCAACTGCTGCCATACCTCCTGAGCGGGCAGGCAAGCCGGCGCACGCTGCCGATCGGCCTTGGCGCCGCGGCGTGGAGTCTATGCATGCTGGCCATGGCCGGGCCGACCTGGAACCGCACGGCAGAGCCTCTGTTTGCCAATCGTGCCGCACAGGTCGTGGCGATGTCCCTGTCACAGCACACGCTGGTGCGCGACGTCGCGCCGAGCCGGCTCGATCGCGCGCGTTACAAGGCGCAGGATCTGCTGAATGCAAACCGGCAGGGTTTGAACGGACTGGTCGCTTATGCCGGCGAGGCCTTCACCGTCGCGCCGCTGACTACCGATGAGCACAGCCTGACCGACCTGCTCGCCGCACTGTCCCCCGACACGATGCCCGTCGACGGCAATAACGCCGCTCAGGCGATCGATCGGGCCGTGGAGATGATCCAGCAGGCGAAGGTCAGTGGCGGCTCGCTTGTACTGATGACGGACCAGGCCGATGCATCGGCGTTGGCTGCCGCCCGCCGTGCGCACAATGCAGGCGTCGATGTGTCGGTGCTGGGCGTCGGCACGCCGCAAGGTGGCCCCATGGAGCAGGCCGAAGGCGGCTTTGTGCGCGATGCCCAGGGCAATATGGACATGGCCAAGCGTGATGACGCGCAGCTCGGTGCGCTGGCCGCGGCCGGTGGCGGCCGCTATGTCGTCATGAGCGACGGCGACGCGGATGTCCGCGCATTGAGCGGCGAGCTCAGGGTGGATCGCGCGCCGATCCTTGCCGATGGTCTTTCCGGCGATACGTGGCAGGACCGGGGGCCGTGGCTGCTGTTGCTGCTACTGCCGATCGCTGCCTTGTTGTTCCGCCGGGGCTGGCTGATGGTCCTGCCTTTGCTTTGCATGCCGCTGCTGCCGGGCAATGCACACGCGCACGGCTGGGACGATCTTTGGCAACGTCCGGATCAGCAGGCTGCGCAGGCCTTGCAGCAAGGCAACGCGAAGCAGGCGCGGCAGGTCGCGAAGGATCCTGCGTGGCGCGGTGTGGCGGCGTATCGGGACGGCGACTACGCCGCGGCGAGCGATGCCTGGAAAGACGCATCCGGTGCCGACGGCCAGTACAACCTGGGCAATGCGCTCGCGCGCAACGGAAAATATCAGGAAGCGATCGACGCCTACGATCGCGCACTCAAGCTCGATGCCTCGCATGCGGACGCCAAGGCCAACCGCGACGCGGTCGAGGCATGGTTGCGCAAGCAGCCACCGCAGAATCAGCAGCAACCGGACAAGGACAAGTCGAGCAAGCTCGCGGCGGGCGACAACAAGAACCAGCAACAGCCATCGTCATCGAAGGGCGACGACAAGTCCTCCGAGTCGAAGCAGAAACAACAACAGGGCGAATCGCAGCAGGATCAGGGGCAGGATGCCGAACACGGCGGTACCTCGGGCAAGGACCAGCCCAAGGACAAGCCCGAGCAGAACGCCACCGGCCAAGGCGAAACCAAGCCGGAGACGGCAAAGCAAAGGGCCGAGCAACAGGCGCGCGAAGAACAGGCGCGCCAGGCCTTGAAGCAGGAGATGGACAAAAGCCTGCAAGGCAAAGGCGAGCGCAAGCCCGGTGACTCGAAGAGCCACGACCTGGGTGCCGTCGCCGCCGATGATCCGCAAGCGAAAATGCCCGCCGACCTGCGTCGTGCGATGCAACGTGTCCCGGACGATCCCGGTGCGCTGCTGCGGCGCAAGTTCGAACTTGAATACCGGGAGCGCCACGGCGCCTCCACGGAGGATGAGCAACAGTGAAAAGGATGCTTCGCAGCTGGCTCTCAGGTCTGCTCCTGCTGGTGCTGTCCCTGCCGGCATGGGCATCCATACAGGCCACGCTGGACCGCGATCGCGTGCAGCTGGGTGAGATCGTTACGCTCAATATACGCATCGACGGTGCTATCACACCGCAGCCGGTCGACATGACCGCACTGGCGCCGGACTTCGACGTACTGAACTCGTCAGCCCACGCCAGCATGACCATCGTCAATGGCCATCCGGAGGCGGCCCTGATGATCGGCCTGGTCCTGAGGCCAAAACATGCCGGTGATCTGACGATTCCTGCGCTGCCTGTCGGCGGCCTGTACACCTCCCCGATCCAGCTCGAGGTCGATGAGCCGGATCCGGCGGCGGCTCCCAGCAGCCGTAAAAACGTCTATCTGGAAGCATCCGTCGAGCCGGCCAAAGGCTATGTCGGGCAACAGTTGCAGTATGTGCTTCGCCTTTACTTCGCCACGAGCCTGAGTGCCGGCGCGCTGGACGACCCGCAGGCCGACGGGGCAAGTTTTCAGCGCCTGGGCAACGATCTCAATTACGAGACCGACCAGGGCGGGCGGCACTATCACGTGATCGAGCGACGCTATGCGCTGGTTCCACAGCGGGCCGGCAAGCTGGTGATACCGCCCGTGCAGTTTCAGGGCGAGTCGGTCGATATGAACGATCCGGACACCTTCTTTCCCAACTCGCAGCCGGTCGCTGCGGCAACACCGTCGGTGACGGTGAATGTGCAGGGCGTTCCGGCCAATGCGGACAAGCAGATCTGGCTGCCGGTGCGCGATCTCAAGCTCACCGCGGAAGGTCTTCCCGATGGCGGCGAGATGCGTGTCGGGCAGCCGCTCAATCTGACGATGTTGCTGCAAGCGACAGGTGCTTCATACGACTCGCTCCCCGCCCCGAGCCTGCCGCCTATCGATGGCGCCAACGTCTATCCGGACAAGCCACTCAATGGCACGCGGTCCGATGGCACGTCGCTGGTCGGCCGTCGTCAGCAGAGCTTCGCGATTATCCCCAGCCGGCCCGGCACGCTGGTGATCCCGGAAATTACCGTCCACTGGTGGAATGTGCTTACCGGCCAGCCCGAAGTCGCGCGGCTGCCGGAGCGACGCTTTACGGTGCTACCGGCGGTGGGACAGCCGGCAGTGGCGTCATCGGCGAAGGCGACTGCTCCGGTTGCGCCAGCCGTCGACAAAGCGACCTCCCCGGGGACGGCGACGGGCCTGCCTTGGCGTTGGATTGCACTGGCGAGCATCGCCTTGTGGCTGCTGAGCGTGCTGGTCTGGTGGTTGCGCCGTCGTGCTGTCACTTCAGGTGCTGGCGCTCAGACGAGCAAGGCCCCCACTGCGCCGCGCCAGCTTCGCGCTGCGTTTATTGCCGCGGCCCAGGGTGGCGATGCCACGAAACAGGCGCATGCCTTGATGGCCTGGGCCAAGGCCGAGCGTCCCGCATTGCAGAACCTTGGCGATCTGGCTGACGAACTGGACTCGCCAGCGCAGCGTGAAGCGATTGCTGCGCTCCAGCGGCGTCGCTATGGCGGCGATGGGGCAGCGGTTCCGACGACGAAATGGGCGGCGTGTTTCCGTGACGGTTTTGCCTGGAAAACGCCGCCGACAAAGACATCCAACAACGATTTGCCGGCCCTTTACCCGTTCGATGTGCATGCCGACGATTAGAGGGACTCCAAAACCCGGCTAGCTTGTAGGAGCGACTTCAGTCGCGACCATGCAGCGCGAGGTGTAGCCGGTCGCGACTGAAGTCGCTCCTACAAACCAGGTGGTTCTCTGGGCTTTCATGGAGCGGAAGCGTCCTTTCAGGACTGAAGCGCTTCGGCCTGTGCGGCGCGCCATACGGTTGCCATGCGCGTGTCGAAGCAACACAGGGTGATACTGATCGGCGGTTCGTCGCTCGCGCCGTGTACGGCCGACAGCGCGACCCGAGCCGCACGATGGGGTGGATAGCCGTAGACGCCACAGCTGATCGCCGGGAAGGCGATCGAGGTGAGGCCCATTTCGCGCGCAAGTGCGATGCTCCGACGATAACAGCTGGCCAGGGCATCCGCCTCGCCCTGGCTGCCGCCTTGCCAGATGGGGCCGACGGCATGAATGACATAGCGAGCGGGCAAGTTGAAACCCGGCGTGATGCGCACCTCGCCGGTAGGGCACCGAATGCCAGGCGCCACTTCCGGGATACGACGACAGGCTTCGAGCAGGGCCGGGCCGGCGCCGCGATGAATGGCGCCGTCCACGCCTCCGCCGCCAAGCAAGCCCGGATTGGCGGCATTGACGATGGCATCGAGCTCCAGTTGAGTAATGTCGGCTATAACGATGTCCATGAACATGGATGTGCATCCTCCCGGCCACCAGCCTATGCTTGGGCTGTGGCCCATGAACTGACCTGAGATATCGATTGCATGGCGAAAACGGAAGATATTTCCTTCGGCTACCTGCTCAACGACGTGACCTTGCTATTTCGCAAGCACTTTGATCGTCGTGCCGTGAAATTCGGTCTGACCCGCGCGCAATGGCGGGCGACCAAGATGCTCTATCACCGTGAGGGTCTGCGCCAGACCGAGCTGGCCGAATATCTGGAAATGGAGCCCATCGCCGTGGGGCGCGTGATCGATCGTTTGCAGACGGCCGGTTTCGTCGAGCGGCGTCCGGACCCGAAAGACCGGCGGGCCTGGCGTCTTTATCCGACCGAGCAGGCGCGTGCGGTGATTGCCGATATGGAAGATATCGCGCGCGGGTTGCGCCGGGATGCCACGCAGGGCATCGCGTGGGAGGAGATGGAGCAGTGCATGGCGGTGATCAACCGGATCAAGGAAAACCTGCAGGCGCTGGACCAGCCCGCTCCGGCTGACGACAACTAGATCGTTTCTGTAGGCGATCGTAAGGAATTTGCGCCAGACTGACGCGGGGCTGACGGAAACAAGTGCCTTGAGCCAGTGCCATTAGTCCCGGTCAATAGCCGCTTTTTTACCGGCATAGTCTGGTTTTTCCGGCACTTAGATGTGCACGAAAAGTGAATTGATGCGTTGTAATCAACTCACTGCATTCTTTCCGATTAACGGCCTCATCGGGCCTGCGAAGCCAAGTTCTCATGCCCTGGAAAAAATTTGCGTTGATCCTGGCAGTCGTGGCGGTTTGCGCGCTGGGCTTTCATTTTGTCCGTGGCAAGGGAGCGGGAAAGAGCGATTCCCCTGCCGGGGCCAAGGTGACACAGGCGGTGCCGGTCAAGGTGGCCCGTGCCGTACAGGGCGATCTCGACCTGTCGATCAAGGTGGTGGGCCGGGTCGAGGCCTGGTCGACGGTGACCTTGCAGCCGCGTGTTTCCGGCCAGCTGCAGCGATTGGCCTTTGCGCCTGGGGCACGTGTACGCAAGGGCGATTTGCTGGTCCAGATCGATCCCAGTCTGCTCAAGGCCCAGCTCGATCAGGCGCGCGGCATGGTGGCGCGCGATCAGGCTCAGCTGGTCAAGGCGCAGGCTGACCTGAGCCGTTATACCGAGCTGCTGGCCAAGAACTTCGTCTCGCGTTCCGATTTCGATACCTTCAAAGCCAACCTGGGGGTGGCCAAGGCCACCCTGCAGAGCGACCAGGCGGCGGCCGAGCTCGCTCAGACCCAGCTCGACTACACACGCATCGTCGCGCCATTCGATGCCGTTGCCGGTTCGCCGCTGGTATGGCCCGGCGCGCAGCTCTCGGCAAACAGCACGAACATCGTGGTGCTCAATCAGATCGAGCCGGTGCGCGTGGCCTTCAATATCCCTGAAGACGCGCTCGCCGCGGTGCGCGCAGGCATGCTGCGTGGAGACGTGCCAGTGCAGGCGCAAGTCCCGGGTGACAAGACGGTGCCCTTGCAGGGCAAGATGGATTTCATCGACAACGCGGTCGATACAACGACCGGCACGATCGTGCTCAAGGGACGTTTCGAGAATCACGATCTGCAATTGACGCCCGGGCAGTTCGTCCAGGTGAACCTGCCGACGACGCATTTGAGCAATGTGATCAGCGTGCCGGTGGAGGCGTTGCAAAGCTCGTCCAAGGGCAGCTTCGTTTTCATCGTCGGCGCCGACAACAAGGTACAGCAGCGCTATATCACCACCGGCACGATCAGTGGCCAGCATGCGGTAATCGACAAGGGTGTAAGCGCGGGCGAGACCGTGGTGATCGACGGTCAGATGCTGTTGGTGGATGGCGCCACGGTGCAGGTCGCCAAGGACAGCTGACGCGATGAATCTGCCCGAACTGTGCATCCGTCGACCGGTCATGACCACGCTGCTGATGGCAGCGCTGGTGGTGTTCGGTGTCGCGGCGTACCCGCGACTGCCGGTCAACGAGCTACCCAACGTCGACTTTCCGACCATCAGTATTTCGGCCAGCCTGCCAGGCGCGTCGCCCGAGACCATGGCGTCGGCGGTCGCAACCCCGCTCGAAGCGCAGTTGTCGACGATCGCCGGCATCAGCTCGATGAACTCGACCAGCGCGCTCGGCACCACATCGATCACGCTGACCTTCGAGCTCGATCGCAGCATCGACGGTGCCGCGCAGGACGTGCAGTCGGCGATTTCGGCCGCGCAGCGCCAGCTGCCCACGGACATGCCCACGCCACCCACCTTCCGCAAGGTGAATCCGGCCGATGCGCCTATCCTTTATCTGGCGATGACGTCGTCGACGCTGCCGCTGTCGCAGATCGACGAATACGCCGAGACGCAGCTGGCGCAGCGTCTGTCGATGGTCGATGGCGTGGCGCAGGTGAGCGTGTACGGCTCGCAGAAATATGCCGTGCGCATCGACGTCAATCCCGATCGCCTCGCTTCGGCGGGCATCGGCATCGATGAAGTGCAGACGGCCATTGCCAACGCCAACACCAATCAGGCGACCGGCTCGCTTTACGGCAATCGCCAGCAGTTGCCGATCCGCAACGACGGCCAGCTGATGCGGGCCGGGCCGTACAACGATATCGTCGTGACGTATCGCAACGGTGCGCCCGTGCGCCTGGGCGACGTCGGCCGCGCGTATGACAGCGTGCAGAGCGACCAGACGGCCAGCTGGTTCAATGGCGAACGCGCCGTCACGCTGGCAATTCAGCGCCAGCCCGGCGCCAACACGGTGGAAACGGTCGATCGCATCAAGGACCTGTTGCCGGGCTTTACCGCCGGTCTGCCGCCCTCGGTCAAGCTGGCTACGCTGTACGACCGCTCCGATTCGATCCGTGCCTCGGTCGACGACGTGCAGTTCACCCTGCTGCTGGCCGGCGTGCTGGTCGTGCTGGTGATCTACCTGTTCCTGGGCAACCTGTCGGCCACGCTGGTGCCTGCGCTGGCCCTGCCGATTTCGGTGATCGGCACGTTTGGCATCATGTATGCGCTGGGCTACAGCCTGGACAATCTTTCGCTGCTGGCGTTGACGCTCGCGGTCGGCTTCGTGGTCGACGATGCCATCGTGATGCTGGAAAACGTGATCCGCCACATGGAGGCGGGCGAGCAGCCTTACGAGGCTGCCGTGAAAGGTGCGACGGAAATCGGCTTCACCATTTTCTCGATGACCTTGTCGCTGGTGGCAGTGTTTATCCCGGTGATGTTCATGGGTGGCATCATCGGCCGCCTGTTCCACGAATTCGCCGTGACGATCAGCGTCGCCATCGGGCTTTCGGGTTTTATCGCGATCACGCTGACGCCGATGCTGTGCAGCCGTTTTATCAAGGCACACGATCACACCAGGAAAAACTGGTTGATTGCAGGTTTCGATCGCGGCTTCACTGCGGTCACCAACGGCTATACCAGCTCGCTGCGCTGGTGCATGAATCGCCCGCGGATGGTGATGCTCGGTTTCGTGATCAGCCTGGGCGTGACCGGCCTGCTGTTCTATATCACGCCAAAGGATTTCATTCCGGCGGGTGACAGCGGGCAATTACGTATCAATACGGAAGGCCCGGAAGACGTCTCGTTCGATGCGATGGTTGCGCGTCAGCAGGTGCTCGCCGATATCGTCGGCAAGGATCCGAATATCGAGGCCTACATGTCGACGGTCGGCGCGGGCGGCTCGCGCGCCACGATCAACAATGGTTCGATGTTGCTCAAGCTCAAACCGGCCAAGGAGCGTGAGCTCGACCCCGACGGCATCATCCAGGAGCTGCGGCGCAAGTTCGCCAAGATCGTGGGTATTCGCGCGTACCTGCAGAACCCTCCGTCGATCCAGGTCGGTGGCCGCCAGTCCAAGGCGCAGTATCAGTACACATTGCAGTCGGGCGACCTGGACGAGCTTTACGGTTGGTCCGGCAGGGTCACTTCGGCGTTCGCCGAGTTGCCGGGTTTCCAGGACGTCACCAACGACCTGGATCTCAACAGCCCATCGATTTTCGTGAGCGTCAATCGCGATCGTCTTGCACCGCTGGGCTTGACCATGGCGCAGGTGCAACTCGCGTTGGGTACGGCGTTCGGCGAGAACCAGATTTCGACGATCTACGGTACGGCGACGCAGTACTGGGTGATTCTGCAGGTGGATCGCCCGATGCAGAACAATGCCGATGTGCTGGGCAAGCTTTACGTCACTTCCAATAGCGGCAAGCTGATTCCACTTAACACCGTGGCCAGCTTCCAGCGCAGGCCGCAGGTGTTGACCGTCAACCATCAGGGCCAGTTACCGGCGGTGACGGTCTCGTTCAATCTCGCGCCGGGTGTCAGCCTCAGCGAAGCGGTCGGCGAGATCGACGGCGCAATGGTCAAGATGGGTCTGCCGGCCACCATCACCGGCAGCGTGCAGGGTACCGCGCAGGCGTTCCAGGATTCGATGCAGGGCATGGGCCTGCTGCTTCTGCTGGCGGTATTCGTGATCTATCTGGTGCTGGGTATTCTGTACGAAAGTTTCATCCATCCCTTGACGATTCTTTCGGGCCTGCCGGCCGCTGCCGTGGGTGCGTTGCTCACGTTGGTGATTTTCCACGCCTCGCTCGACCTGTTCGCCTTCGTCGGCATCGTGATGCTGATCGGCATCGTGAAAAAGAACGCGATCATGATGATCGACTTTGCATTGGAGCGTCAGTCGCATGGCGATATTTCACCGGCCGATGCGATCTTCGAAGCCTGCCGTGTACGTTTCCGTCCGATCATGATGACGACGATGGCTGCCTTTGCCGGCACGTTGCCGATCGCGATGGGTATCGGTGCAGGTGCGGAGACGCGCCGACCGCTCGGTCTGGCGGTGGTGGGCGGCCTGCTGGTATCGCAGATCCTGACGCTGTACCTGACGCCGGTGATCTACCTGTATCTGGATCGGTTGCAGACGCGGTTGTCGAAGAAGAAAGGCGTCGTAGCTCGCACTGCGCACTGAATGCGCCAAAGCACGCCCTATCTTGTAGGAGCGACTTCAGTCGCGACCAACCGTTACATCACGGCAGGTCGCGGCTGAAGCCGCTCCTACAAACTTAGTCAACTTTTCGGATTCTTAGTCTTCCGCGCCGTCTTTCGCGAACGCACCAGGCGTGGAGCCGAAGTCACCTTCGGCCTGCGCAGCCATATACGAGAAGGCGGCATACACGGCAACGTTCTGTGCCAACTCACGCGGGTCAATCTTGTCCAGCGTGTCGTTGGCGTTGTGGTGATAATCGAAGTAGTACGTACCATCCTGGGTCAGCGTGAGCGCGGCCATGCCCTTGCCGTGCATCTGCGACAGATCCGAACCGCCGCCGCCCGGGCGCTTGGTGTCATACGCCACGCCGATCGGTTGAAGCACCTTGGCGATCTGCTCGATCGCGCCGCGTGCTTCGGGCTTGACGCTCGCACTCATGCGCCACACTTTGCCCGAGCCGAAATCGGACTCGGTGCCGAGCTGGTGCTTGCCCGCTTCGGCGGCATGCTTGTCGGCATAGGCGCGACCGCCCCACAAGCCCATTTCCTCATTGGCGAAAGCGATCACGCGAATCGTGCGGTCGGGGCGCTGCGGCAGATCGCGAATCAGCTTGCCCGCCGCCATGGCAATGGCCACGCCCGCACCGTCGTCGATGGCGCCCGTGCCCGGATCCCAGGAGTCCAGATGCCCGCCGATGGCGACCACCTGGTCGGGATACTTCTTGCCGGTGATCTCGCCAATCACGTTCGCGCCGGTGTAGCTGCCATTGAAGCCCACGTCGAGATCGAGCTTGACGCTCACCGGCTTGCCATAGCCAAGAATCCGTTCGAGCTGATCGGCATCGGGATTGGACAGTGCGGCGGCGGGAATCGCGTCCTTCGGATCGGTAAATCCGGTAACGCCGGTGTGCGGCGTGCGGCTGTGCTCATCGGTACCGGCCGAGCGCAACAAGTAACCCGCGGCGCCGAGTTTGGATGCGATCACAGGACCCTGCGTGCGCACGGCCGAGCCCATGCCGTAGTCATGGCCATCCTTCTGGCGATGCATGCGATAGCCGATATAGACAATCTTGCCCTTGACCGACGCAGGGTCGGCCTTCTTGAGTGCATCGAGGCTGTCGAACTTGACCACGTCGGCGGTCAGGCCGCCCTTGGGCGTCCCAGCCGAGTAACCGAGCGCGATCAGCGACAGCGGCTGCGGGAACGGTGCGACGATCGCGGCGTGCTCGCTATGGCGCTCCCACAGCGGGTAGGTGACCGTCTCGGTATAGACCTTGTCGAAGCCCAGTTCCTTGAACTTGGCGATCGCCCATTCGCGGCCACGCTGATCGGCCGGGCTGCCGGCCAGGCGCGGACCGACTTCGGTGGTCAGGGATTCGACGATCTTGTAGCCGGTGTCATCGGCCATCGCCTTGTCGCGCAACTGGGTGGCCGTCTGCACGGCGCTGGCGGGAATGACGGTATTCGTCGTGGCGGCATGGGCCGCGCCGATAGCCAGCAACAGGCTGGCGGTAAGCAAACTCAAACGAAGACTGCGCATTGGGGACCCCTCGGTGGAAACAGCGATTATCGCGCCGTGGGGTTTGGCCGCTTAGGCCGAAAGTCATGGATAGGTCGAGAAACGAGTTGAAAGGAGTGAGAAAAGAGCAGGACAAGCTCACTCTCTCTTCTCACTCCTGATCACTCACTACTAGCCCTTCTGCTGCTTGAGCAAATCACGGATCTCGGTCAACAGCACGACATCGGCCGCCGGCGGAGCGGCTACTTCTTCGCGGCGCGTGACGCGATTGATGAACTTGACCACGAGAAAGATCGCGAAGGCGATGATCAGGAACTGGATCAACGTATTGATGAAGGCGCCGTACTGCACGGCGACTTCGGCGACTTTGTGTGCCGGATCGCTGGCGTCGGCCGGGCGCAGTACCCACTTCAGGTCGGAGAAATCGATGCCTCCGGTGACCCAGCCGATCGGCGGCATGATGATCTGGTCGACGAGCGAGGTGACGATCTTGCCGAATGCGCCGCCGATCACGACACCGACCGCCAGGTCGATGACGTTTCCGCGCATGGCGAAAGTCTTGAACTCTTGCAGCATGCCCATGTGCTTTCCCTCGTTATTGGTCGGATAACGCGAACGACTTTAGCGCAGGGGTGAGCAGGTGGCGAGCAAGGAATGGTGAAGAGCGGTTGCGGCCACGCCGGTCGGCGCGATACCGACCGGTAAGATCTTGCCGTGTCGCCTAGACGACCTTGCCGTCGAGTGTGGCAATGCCTTCCAGCTCGGCATGAAAGCTGTCGCCGCGCTGCAGTGCAGCGACGCCGGCAGGGGTGCCGGTGAAGATCAGGTCGCCGGCCTTGAGCTCGAACAGCTTGGACAGCGCAGCGATGATCTCGCTGACGTTATGCACCATGTCACCGAGCGGCGCTTGCTGGCGCACGCTGCCGTTGACGGTCAGGCGCAATAGCGTGCCCGCCTCCGGTGTGGCCTGCGCGACCGGCACCAGCGCCGAAACAGGGGCCGAATGGTCGAATCCTTTGGCCACGTCCCAAGGATGGCTCTTGGCCTTGGCCACGGCTTGCAGGTCGCGCCGGGTCAGATCCAGGCCCACGCCATAGCCCCAGATCAGCACCTGGGCCTGGTCGACGGCAATATCCTTGCCGCCGCTACCCAGGGCCACCACCATTTCCACCTCGTGGTGCAGGTCGGAAGTGGCCTGTGGGTAGGGCACCGGGCCGCCATCGGTTACCACGGCATCGGCGGGCTTGCAGAAGAACATCGGCGTTTCCTTGTCGATGGTCGCGCCCATTTCGCGCGCGTGATCGGCGTAATTGCGGCCGATACAGAACACGCGACGGATCGGAAAGCGTTGCTCGCTGCCACGGATGGGCAGGCTGACGGTCGGGCTGGGGGCGATGGCGTAGTTCATGACCGAAAGATTAGCAGTTCCGGGCAGGTCGGGAGCCCTGATCGCAACGCAATCCAGCTATGAATATGCCGACGCCTACGGTTGGCGCTTGCGAAAGACGATGTCGAAATCCGGTTGCCAGGTCTTACCGCCGTCCCGCGATTGCGTGGCGGTTTCGCGGACACCGTCGCTGACTTCTTCCCAGCTCACGCGATGCAGTGTTTCGCCCTTGTCGTCGATGGTGCTGCCGGTGAGCACGATCTGCTTTCCCTGCCGCGTGCCTTCGGCCACCAGCAACTCGCCTTCGTTGGAAACCCAGCTCTGGTGCCAGCGCTTGCGTGCGCTGTCGTAGATGGTGAAGCTTTCGCCGGTATAGCCATCGGTGCGTGTATACACCTCATGCAGCACGCAACCACCGAGAATCGAGGTCACCTGATTGCGCGCGACCGAGGACGTGTTGGCGTTACCGATGCGGAAGGTGTCCCAATCGCCGAGCCAAAAGTCGAACTCATGATGCGCCGCGTCCGTGCATGGGCGGGAAGGCGCAGTGGCATGAATATCGCCAGCGAATCCCGCGCAGGTCACGCAGGCCACCAGCGTCATACCCCATAGCGCACGCGACATCGGAGTTCTCCAGTGTGGGATGTCCGATCTTGCTCAGGCGCCGCACGGCTTGCATAGGGCCACTTCGCTCGATTCTGGCTAGGCCAATCGGCCGGGTCAGTCGCTTACGATGAGACAGTTAAGCTGGAAATTAGCTGTCATGTCTTTTGATACCTGACGTCGTAGCGGGTAAAACTTTGCAATTCCGCGGTCGTGGGAGCGGCCGGACATGGCGAACGTGCGGGTCAAGGTGACAGCTGTCATTGGCGACGGCTGATGGGGAGCAATGGCTGCCCGTCGGGCGCTTCGTCATGCTGCATTCCATGGTCAAACCGGCCGATGAGCCGGCGGGGAAAAGCGTGAATCAAGCGGATTTACTAAAAGAACTGCGTATCGACCGCAGCCAGCGCGAAGAGCATCGCGCCGGCTCGCCGCGTTGGTTGTGGCCGCTGCTGGGGGTCTTGATCGTATTGCTGTTGATGGCTGCCGGTGCCTGGTATGTATTCAACCAGAAAGCCATCACGGTGCAGACAGCCGTTGCGGTATCGCCATCGAGCAATCCTGGCGCCGGTGCGGTATTGCAAGCGACGGGCTATGTCACCGCGCGCCGACAGGCGACGGTGTCGGCACAGATCACCGGCACCCTGACCGAGGTCCTGATCGAAGAGGGCGACCGCGTGCAGAAAGGCCAGGTGCTGGCGCGCCTGGACGACAGCGCCTATAAGGCCAGCTTGATGGCATCGCAGGCGCAGGCGGCTGCCGCACATGCCTTGGTCAGCCAGTTGCAGGCACAGGCAGCGCAGAACGAGCGTGACGCCGTACGCCTGGAATCGCTGGTGGGGCGCGGCCTGGTCTCCAAGCAGGATGCCGAGCAGGCGCGGACCCAGGTCAACAGTATTCGCGCGCAGTTGATCTCGCAGCAGCGGCAGGCTAAGTCCGCCGACGCGCAGGTCAACGTCGCCGAGGTCAATTTTGACTACACCGTCGTGCGTGCGCCGTTCAGCGGCGTGATCACCACCAAGGACGCGCAGGTCGGCGAAATCATTTCGCCGCTTTCGGCCGGCGGCGGTTTCACCCGTACCGGCGTGGGCACCATCGTCGACATGGATTCGCTCGAAGTCGATGTCGACGTCAACGAGGCCTATATCGGCCGCGTCAAGTCGAACATGCCGGCCGAGGCCGTACTCGACGCTTACCCTGACTGGAAAATCCCCGCGCATGTCATCGCCATCGTACCCGCGGCCGATCGCGGCAAGGCGACGGTGAAAGTGCGTGTGGCGCTGGAGCACAAAGATGGCCGCATCGTGCCGGACATGGGCGTACGCGTGTCTTTCCTGGAGCAGGCGGTCAATGCACCGGCCGCCGTTGTACCCAAGGGCGTGCTGGTGCCGGCGACCGCCATCGCACAGCGGGATGGTCACAGCGTGGTGTTCGTGTTGGCGGGTGACAAGGCGCAGCAGCGTACGGTGACACCGGCTGCGCAGAACTACGGCGACATGCGTCTGCTGCCCGACCAGGTGCAGGCAGGCGACACGGTGGTGATCTCGCCGCCTGATGATTTGAAAGACGGTATGCGCGCGGCAGTCGCCGCCAAGGCGCAGGACTGATTAACGACGCATCACTGGGAGCATTTGCATGACTACGCTGATCGATATCCGCGACCTCTCCAAGGTCTACGAGCGCGGCAAACAGAAAGTCGAAGTACTGCACCACATCAATCTCGACATCGCTCAAGGCGATTTCCTTGCCCTGATGGGCCCTTCGGGTTCGGGCAAGACCACCTTGCTGAATCTGATCGGCGGATTGGACAGTCCGACCGGCGGCCATATCAGTGTCGGCGGCGAAAGTATCGACAAGCTCGGTGCCGGTGCCCTGGCGCGTTGGCGCGCGGCAAACGTCGGCTTCGTTTTTCAGTTCTACAACCTGATGCCGATGTTGACCGCGCAGCGCAATGTGGAGTTGCCGTTGTTGCTGACCAAGCTGTCCGCGGCACAACGGCGCAAGAATGCTGAAATCGCCTTGCATCTGGTGGGCTTGAGCGATCGTGGCTCGCATAAGCCGACCGAACTGTCCGGCGGTCAACAGCAGCGTGTGGCGATCGCGCGCGCGATCGTGTCCGACCCCACCTTGCTGGTGTGCGACGAGCCCACCGGCGATCTGGATCGCCAGTCGGCCGAAGAAGTGCTGGGTCTGTTGCGTCAGCTCAATCGCGACCATGGCAAGACCATCGTGATGGTTACCCATGATCCCAAGGCCGCCGAATACGCCAACCACACCCTGCATCTGGACAAGGGCACGCTGGTCGAACAGGCCACGGCCTAAGGAGGCGGCATGAAATACCTCCATCTCATCTGGGCTGCGTTGTTCCGGCGCAAGACGCGCACGATCCTTACGCTGGTGTCGATCGTCGCTGCATTCTTGTTGTTCGGTATGCTCGATGCCGTGCGCAGCGGTTTCGACCAGGCGGGCAAAAGCGCCAACGGTGCGCAGCGCCTGCAGACCGGTTCGCGGCTATCGTTTATTCAGACCCTGCCGCAAGGTCTGGGTGCGCAGATCGCGCAGGTGCCGGGCGTGAAATCGGTGGCCTATGCCAACTGGTTCGGTGGTGCGTACCAGGATCCGCACAACCAGATTTTCAGTTTCGCGGTGAGTGACAACTACATCGACCAGTATCCTGAGCTGGACGTGTCGCCCGATGCACGCAAGAGTTACGAAACCACGCGCACGGGTATCCTGATCGGTGAACAGCTGGCGAAGAAGTACGGTTGGAAAGTAGGCGACAAGATTCCACTGCAATCGACGATCTTTCCCCTGCATGACGGCAGCAAGAACTGGAGCTTCGACGTCGTCGGCATCATGCATGCGAAGGACAAAAGCGCCGGTTGGTACGATCAGATGATCCTGATGCACTGGAAGTACTTCGACGACAGCACGCCCTATAACAACGGGACCGTGGGCTGGTACGTCAGCCGGGTCAATGACGTGAACCAGGCCGATCGCGTCGCCAAAGGTATCGACGCGCTTTCGGCTAACTCCGATCACGAGACACGTACGCAGACGGAGCAGGCCGCCAGCGCGGCATGGATGAAACAGCTGGCCGACATCGGGTTGATTGTCGGGTCGATCATGGGTGCGGTGTTCTTTACGTTGTTGCTGCTGTCGGGCAACACCATGATGCAGGCAGTGCGCGAGCGCACCAGTGAGCTGGCGGTGATGAAGACGATCGGATTCTCCAGTCATTCGGTACTGGGCATGGTGCTGGCCGAGTCGGTGTTGCTGCTTCTGTTGGGCGGCGTGATCGGCCTGGGGCTCGCGATGCTTGCCGTCGGTGGCATGCAGACAGCCATGGGCGGCGGTATTCCCATGTCCAGTATCGGTGCTGACATCTGGATTCGCGGTGTGGTGTTGATGATCGTCATCGGCTTGCTGGTCGGCGCCTTGCCGGGCTTGCGAGCGATGCGACTGAACATCGTCGATGCATTGGCCGGTCGCTAAGGAGCGCGCCATGAAATTTTTGCAGAATCTGGGTTTGTTGCTGCTGCTCGTGGTGGCGCTGGTGATCTGGGTGGTATTGCCCTGGCCGGCCCTGGTAGTGCTGGCTGTGCTATTTGCCTTGTGGATGGGCCTGACCCGGCGTGGTCGGCAGGCCGCCTCGGTCACCATGGTGGGCGTGAGCACGTTGCGCCAACGCCTTGGTTCCTCGGCGGTGGTGGTCATCGGTATTGCCGGTGTGGTCGGCGTGCTGGTGGCCTTGCTCGCCATGGCCGAAGGCTATGCGGAGACGCTGGTGAAAACCGGCAGCAACGATACGGCTATCGTGATGCGTGGCGGATCGGCCAGCGAAGTGATGTCGGTACTCGAACGTGACAGCATCGTGGTGATCCCGCAGGCAGCGGGTATCGCGAAGGATGCGCAAGGTCGACCTATCGCCTCTCCGGAAATCGTGGTGGCCGCCAATCTTCCGTTGAAGGGCAGCACTGCTGACGACGAGGGCAGCGTGCAGCTGCGCGGCATCGGCGAGCAGGGGTGGGCGGTACGGCCCAACCTGAAGATCGTCGACGGACGCAAGTTCAAGTCCGGTATGCGCGAGTTGATCGTGGGCACCGGCGCGCAGCGCCAGTTCGCGGGGCTGACACCGGGCCATGAAATAAAACTGGGCAATCAGAGCTGGACAGTGGTCGGTGTATTCGCTTCCGGCGACGCACTCGATTCGGAAGTCTGGGGCGATGCGGATGTCGTGGCCGATACGTATCGGCGCGGTGGCAGCCGCGCTTCGATCACGGTCAAGCTGGCCGATCCGAAGTCGTTCGACACCTTCAAGTCGACACTCGCCGCCGATCCACGCCTCAAGGTGGATACCACTACCACGCTGGAGTATTTCTCCAAGCAGTCGGAGGGTATGGCCAAGGTGTTGCGCATCATCGGTATCGTGGTGGGCTCGATCATGGCGATCGGTGCGATTTTCGGCGCACTCAATACGATGTTTGCCGCCGTGGCGACGCGGGCACGCGAAATCGCTACCTTGCGGGCCATCGGGTTCCGCGGTTTGCCGGTAGTCGTTGCGATCATGTTGGAGACCATGCTGCTTGCCCTGATCGGCGGCTTGCTTGGTGGCCTGCTGGCATGGCTGATCTTCAATGGCTATACCGCCTCGACCTTGGCTGGAGGCTCCGTGGGGCAGCTCACCTTCGCGTTCAAGGTCTCGCCGCAATTGTTATGGCAGGGTCTGAAGTGGGCGCTGGCGATTGGCTTTATCGGCGGCCTTTTCCCGGCCATGCGTGCCGCGCGTTTGCCGGTAACGACCGCTCTGCGCGAATTGTGAGTTCCATGGAGCGCACGTGATGGCGTGCGCTCCATGCCCGGCATGAATCTCAAGAAAATTCTCCGGGTTTCGAAGTTCCATGAACTCGCTTTCGCGGCAGCCCTTGTATTTCTGGGCAGGGGAGGGCCTGCGCGAAGCCCATGCCTACACCTACTCGCGGTCGCCATTTGAGGTAGATGCTTGTGTTCTTTTGGACGCCTAGGATGGGCGGGCATCGGCGGTTGACCGATGCTTATCCAGCTAACAAGGGAATGCAAAACATATGAAATCTGCCAGCAAAAGGATTTGCGGTGCAGCTGCGCTTTCGCTAGTGCTGAGCGTGCAAGCGCATGCGTCGGGCAATCGGATGGATATCGGAGTGATCAAGGTGGCGGACGTCCTTGAAACCGATATCCGGTTGGGTGAGGGGGCTGGGCGCGGCGCGGCCCAACTGGACTATCCGCAAGCGAAGTTCCTGCGTATCCATATGGTGGGCACCGGTTTGCCGCCCGATGGCAAGGTAGTACTGAAGGATCGTCAGGGCCATGAGCAGCTGATTCATGCCGACGAGGTAATCTCCGCTGGCGACGATGGTTACTACGCCATGTCGATGGACAGCGATCACGTGAACCTGCAAGTCACTGACGCGAATGGCCGGGTGCTGGAGCGCGGTTACACCTTGCGCGTGGACAAGGTCGACGTGGGCTTTCGCGAGATCGCGAAAAAGCCTGGGCTGGAGACGCTTGCGGTCATCGGCGCCGATCAGCGCCAGCGTGCGGTGTGCTATCGCGATAGTGCACCGGCGGCTTACCGTCACTCACAGGCAGTGGCGCGTATCTATGGCCATGGTTATGTCGGCACCGGGTGGCGGGTAGGTTCCCAGAACCGCATGTTGACCAATCATCATGTCATTGGCAACGCACAGAACCCAGCGGATTTCGAAGTCTGGTTTGGTTATGAACACGTCAATTGTGGAAACAACGGCAGTGTGCAGTCCGGCGTGAAGGTGCGCGGCGGCACGCGCCTTGTGGGTGATAGCGGCTTGGATTTCCAGCTGTTCACTCTTAACGAATCGCAATTTGGATCGGTCGGACGATTTGGTTATCTGAGTCTCGATATTGGTGCGCTGACGCAGGGGCGGGTTATCTATATTCCCCAGCACGGCGGAGGGAGTCCTCGCCAACTGGCGCTATTCGTTGACGGTGGCGGTCGTTGTCGTATCGATGCGACTCCCGGTACGTGGGCGCAATATACATGTGACACCGCAGGCGGAAGCTCCGGTTCACCAGTGATCGACTGGAATACCAATAAAGCTGTCGCCTTGCACAACTCCGCCACTGCAGCTGCCAATCAGGGACATCGTATCAACCAGATCTGGCCGTATATCCAGCCTTACTTCGCCAACGGCTCGGTTCCGTAAATCGGCTTTGATCTCGTCCTGCTGCATCCCGTCGTTCAAGGCATGACCGGCGGGATGTACTGCAGGGTTTCACCCAACAACCAAAGCATGCCAAGCACCAAGGGTAAGTGCACGAGCAACTGGATAAAGGTAAAGCCCACGACATCGCGGGCCTTGAGTCCGAGCACACCGAGTAAAGGCAGCATCCAGAACGGGTTGATCAGATTGGGCAGCGCTTCGGCCGCGTTGTAGACCTGCACCGCCCAGCCCAGATGCACGTGCAAGTCGTTGGCCGCTTGCATGACGTAAGGTGCTTCCACCAGCCATTTGCCGCCTCCCGATGGCACGAAGAAGCCGAGGATGGCCGAATACGCGCCCATCACCAGGGTGAAGGTATCGGTCGAAGCGATATGCACGAACAGATCCGACAGGCGATGCGCCAGTGTTTCGCCACCGCTACCCGGCGCATGCGTCAGCAACTGGGCAATCCCGCCATAGAGCGGAAACTGGATAAGCACGCCCGCTGTGCTCGGTACCGCGCGTGACACGGCATTGAGAAAGCTGCGCGGCCGCCAATGCAACAGCACGCCCAGCGTCAGAAACAGAAAGTTGTACGTATTAAGGTTAGCGATCGCGACGACCGCCGGTTTGCTTGCGAACTCATAAGCCAACCAACCCAAGCCCAGCAGGCCGATCAGGATCGAAAGGAGCGGGCTGTATTCGAGCCATTCGCCGGGTCGGCTGCGCGGCGGCAGTGCCGGCGTGGAGCTTTCAATAACGCCGAAATCCTTTGCGGTCCGTGCATGGTCCTTGGACGGTGCGGTGAGCCAGCAGATCAGCAGCGATACCGCGATCAATACAGCCGTCAGAACTATCGATTGCCATAGAAATATCGTCTGGCTAAATGGCAGCACGCCGGTAATCTTCAGCAAGCCCGGCGGCATGCTGGCCGGATTGGCTTGCAGTTGCGCCGCTGACGAAGAAAGGCCCATGGCCCACACGGCTCCAAGGCCCAGATAGGCTGCTGCACCCGCAGCGCGATAGTCCATATGCAGTTCTTCGCGACGTGCCAGCGCGCGTACCAGCAGCCCGCCGAACACCAGTGAAAAGCCCCAGGACAACAAAGACGCCAGCATGCTGATCAGGCCAACGTAACAGATGGCACTGCGTCCGCTGCGCGGTACGCGAGCCAGCACATCGATAAAGCGCGCAACGATTGGCGCTGTCGCCACGACATAACCGCCGATCACCACGAAGGCCATTTGCATGGTGAATGGGATCAGGCTCCAGAAGCCGTCGCCGAATGCACCGACGGTCGTCTGCGGTGTCGCGCCGAAAGCCAGCACGGCGACAGCGACGATCAATACGCCCAACGCCGCGAAGATCCATGCATCCGGAAACCAGCGCTCGGACCATGCTGCACTGCGCAGCGCTGCGCGAGCCAGAAAGCCTTCTCGATTCTTCATGGGTTGTCCTGCGCTCTTTGTTAAGTCAGTCGCTAGATGTTGGCGATACCTGCATTTGTTGAACAGGTAGACTTAGGTATGGATAGAAAAGCTTATGAAATACATGCAATTACGCGTATGCCGTGTGCGGGTTCCATCGCCGTGAACGGCCTGTTTTTCGTCGAAGAATTATTTTTTTGAATAGCGGCTCATAGGTTTCGGACTTTTTTTATAGGCGGCGAACTGTGACGCGCTTAGCATTTCTCACGTGCTCCTATCGGGAGCCATGGTGGCAGGTAGGGCAGTAACCAGCGTTCGCAAAGCTGGTTTGAAAGGAGGCTGCTGTCGAAGCGTAACGCGTCGCTTGAGCACGGCACCGGGATGGTCCTTGTTTCCCGGTCACCACCGGGTACTTACGACCCTGCGGATTTTGGTCATCACCATGCATTGCTTTGTCGTCAGTCGAAAGACTGCTGACGAAGGCGTACGCCCAAAAAAGGCGGATTCAATACTCAACTTTTCAGGATTTTTTGCAATGAAGCAGATCCAACTCGCCTCCGCGATCGCCCTCGTCATGGGCCTCGCCGTTTCCAGCGCAGCCTCGGCGATGACCACCGGCGGCACGATCACCTTTACCGGCGTCGTTACCGACGCGACCTGCACCGTCACGGGTGGCCCGGGTACCGACGGCGGCGAAGGCAACTTCACCGTGGCGCTGGAGCCGGTCGCCGCGACCGCGCTGCCGGCTGCGGGTGCGACCGCCAATGCCAAGGACTTCCAGGTGATCTTGGGTGGCCCGGGTCAGGGTACGTGCGAAGACGGCAAGGTTGCCCGCATGTCGTTCCTGCCGTCCAGCCCGCGTGTCGATCCGGCTACCGGCACGTTGAACAACGCGCTGACGGGTGAAGCGGGCAACACCAACGTGCAGGTGCTCGATAGCGCCCACACCGCCATCGATCTGCGCGATCCGGCCAATGGCGTGGATTTCCCGGCCATCGCCAACAACACCGCGGTTATCGATCTGGCAGCGCAGTACTACGCCACCGCCGCGGCGACCCCGGGCCTGGTGTCGACCAGCGTCGTCTACTCGGTTGTCTACAACTAAGTAGCGCCAGTTCGTTCTGCTTCGGCGGCCGTTTCATGGCCGCCGAAGTCTTCCCATGAGGTGAGTCATGAATAACGTATTGCGCTATGCCATGGTCGGCTGTCTCGCGCTCGGCGGCTTGTTTGTCGCGCGCACGGAAGCCAGTGTGGTCATCGGCGGCACGCGTGTCGTGTATCCGGCTCAGGACAAGGAAGTGACCGTCAAGCTGACCAACGAAGGCACGTCGCCTGCGCTGGTGCAGGTATGGATCGACGACGGCGATGAGAAGTCGACACCCGATACGGCCAAGGTGCCGTTCACCGTCGCGCCCCCCATTTTTCGTATCGACTCCGCGCAGGGCCAGGCGGTGCGCGTGGTCTATACCAAGGAGCCGTTGCCAACCGATAAGGAGAGCGTGTTCTGGGTGAACATGCTCGAAGTGCCTCCGAAATCGGCTGACGATGGCAAGAACCGTTTGCAGTTCGCCTTCCGCACGCGCATCAAGTTGTTCTTTCGCCCCCAAGGGCTACCCGGCGAAGCTGGCACTGCGGCGGACAAGCTGACCTGGAAGCTTGCTGCGGGCGAGGGTGGCAAGGGCGTGGTGGTGCAAGCCACCAACCCGACGCCGTACTACGTGTCGTTCGCTCACGTGGGCCTGAAGATTGGCGACCGCAGCATCGAAGGCGAGGGCGGGATGGTGGCACCCGGCAAAACCGAGAGCTTTCCGGTACCGGGTCTGACGACGATGCCCGCGGGCGATGCGCAAGCCGAGTTCACCACCATCAACGACTACGGCGCGCTCAACAAAGTCGTCAAGCCGCTTGGCCGGTAATCCTTTGCATTGAATGTCCCTCCGATTGCGCCGCGCGCGATCGGGGAGCGCTTGTTCCACCGGAGGCCGTGGTGTCCTGTAGACAGTCAAACGCACTTGCGTCGAACGCATCGGTTACGCCGATGCGTCTGGCTGCGCTACCGGCCTGGATAGTGCTGGCTCTGGGGCTTCCTGTTACGGCACGCGCGGCCGATCCCGCTCCGCCTGCCGGTCCCGCGGATCCGATCGATCCGGCGGTTGCGGCCCATCCTGCCTCGGGCTCGGTATCGTTCGATGCGGATTTTTTTCCGGCTGGCATGGCGCCTAAAGTCGACCTGTCGCGCTTTGAAAAAGGCAATGTCGTGTTGCCCGGCGACTACTACGGCGATATACGCCTGAACACGCGCTGGCGTGCACGCGGCGACATTACGTTTGCCAACCCGCCCGGCAGCGATGACGCACAGCCGTGCTTCGATGCCGCGATGTTGACGAGCTATGGCATCGACCTGAAGAAAGTGGCTGCCGATGCGGCTGCCAAGGGCAAGCTGCCGATCCCGCAAGGACGTTTTTGTGCCCCATTGGGCGATTACATTCCGGATGCCTCGACACGTTTCGACGTAGGAACCCAGGACCTCTCGATCTCGGTACCGCAGATCTACGAATCGCGTAACGCACAAGGCTACGTGGATCCGTCCCAGTGGGACGCGGGCATCAATGCGGCGGTATTTGCGTACAACGCCAACCTCTATCGCTCGGGCAACGGCCGGCAAGAAACCAGTGGCTATCTTGGCCTCAACGCTTCGATGAATTTCGGGTCATGGCATGTCGCCCATCAAGGCGCGGCCAGCTGGCGCGAGCATGCTGGCTTGCGCTATCAACCCAGCGCGACCTACCTGCAACACGATATTCCATCATGGCAGGCGCAGTTCGTTGCCGGCGATACATTCACCAGCGGCGACATGTTCGAAAGCGTGCGCCTGCGTGGCGTTCGCCTGTACACCGATGACCGCATGTTGCCGCAGTCGTTGCGCGGTTTTGCGCCGGTGGTGCGTGGCATTGCCGAAACCAATGCGCACGTGATCGTGCGCCAGAATGGCTACGTCATCTACGACGTCAACGTAGCACCGGGCTCTTTTGCGTTCGACGACCTTTATCCCACAGGCTACGGTGGCGACCTGAACGTGGAAGTGCAGGAGGCCGATGGGCGCATCAAGCGCTTTGTCGTTCCGTTCTCTGCGGTGCCTCAATTGTTGCGGCCGGGACAGCAGCGCTGGAGCGTGTCCGCGGGCAAAGTCGAACAACAGAATCAGGTCAACACGCCTAATCTGCTGCAAGCAACCTACCAGCGTGGCCTGACCAATCGCGTGACGGCCTACAGTGGCGTCACGCTGGGCGAAGGTTATCGCGCTGCGCTGGTCGGTGCCGGTCTGAATACGGCCATTGGTGCTTTTTCCACGGATATGACACAAGCGCGGAATCAGGTGCCGGGCTCGCGCGCTGCTCAAGGTCTGAGTACTCGCGTGGCTTTCAATAAGAACGTCGTGCAGACCGGAACCAATTTCGGTATCGCCGCCTATCGTTATTCGACCGGTGGCTATGTTGGTCTCAACGATGCAGTGACGATGCGTACCTGGGCGGCGCGTGGCGAGGCTGCGCTGCTTTCGCGGCAACGCAGCCGCATGGACGTCAACATCAATCAGAACCTGCCAGGTAACAATGGCCAGGTCTTTTTGACCGGATCGTCCATCAACTACTGGAACCAGCGCGGCCGCCAAGTCGATTTCACGGCGGGCTATAGCGGCTCGTGGAAATCGTTGAGCTACAGTTTGTCGGCGCAGCGCACGCGTGACAGCCTGGATACGAGCGGTCTGTTCGGCAATACGCTGGCTAATCGCATTCCGGGCGACATCACGCCCGTTGTCACGCTTCCAGCCTTGCAGACGCGGCGAGACACGCGCTTGTTTCTGACGGTCAGTATGCCGTTGGGCCGCGCGGAAAATGCTCCGCTGATGACGGCGTTGGCCTCGCGCTCGCCGCGTGAGGGCAGTAACGAGCAAGTGACGGTCGGCGGGACCTATGGTGCCGAGCGCCGTCTGAGCTATAGCGGTACCTTGAGTCATGCCGTTGGCGGCAACAATGCGGCGGTCAGTGGCCAGTACAACGGCAGCTTCGGCAACGTGGGTGCCAGTTATAGCCGGGGCAGTAGCTACCAACAACTTGGCGCCAGCATGTCGGGCAGCCTGGTGGTCTATCGCGGAAGTGCGGTGTTCTCGCCGCCGACGGGCGACACCATTGGTCTGGTCTACGCACCGGGTGCCACGGGTGCGCGCATTGAAGGTGGCCAGGGTTCGGTACTCGGCATAAATGGCTATGGCGTTGTGCCGTATCTGCAGCCTTATCAGCTCAATACGGTGGCATTGGATCCCAAAAATGCGAGCGCCGGCCTGGAGCTTAAATCCAGCCAGATCGATGTAGCGCCGCGCTCTAATTCGGTGGTGTTGATTCGATTCGACTCGAAGATCGGTCGCGCACTATTGGTGGAAACCAGCTTGCCTGATGGACGTCCCATTCCGTTTGGTGCCGATGTATTGGATGCGAAGGGCGTCAACATAGGCGTCACTGGTCAGGCAAGCCGTCTCTACATTCGTGACATGCCTTCGTCCGGCATGGTCACCGTGCAATGGGGTGACGGCGAGGTGGATTCATGCCAGATCAACTTGCAGCTCGAGCCGCAGGCCAAGGGCGCGCATAGGGATATGGAAAAGATCCAGGCTCCCTGCGTTTTCAAAGTATCGGCTGTCACACCACAAGCCCATTCGTCGGCCATCAAGCCGATCGCGGTGCTGGCCCACGGTAGCCATCGCATGTGGCTCGATGGCGTAACGGAATACATGCCTCTACAACATGACTATCTATCTCACGGTTTGACCGCGAGGGACGCAGTATGACCTGGCCAATTTTTAACTCAGTGCGACTTCAGGTCGATATCCGCGGCAAAAGGCAGCGTTCAATGCGCTTCCTGGTTGCCTCGGCATGGTTGCTGCTTGCGTTCTTCGTAACGCCCGCATGGGCTGTCAGTTGCACCATGTCGAACCCTTCGACTTATATCGATGCACAAACAACCATTCGTGGCTCCATCACGGTTGGTCCCGACATGCCAGTTGGAACGGTGCTTTATCACGCCAGATATTGGTCGGGGACGCCCATCACGATAAGTTGTCCAGCGGGGACCATCTACCACCATAAGGGTTACTTCCATTTGCCGTATCCCACCCGCGTGCCCGGGATTACTTCCCAGCGAGGGGAGGCGGTGTACCCGACGTCTGTTCCCGGCATCGGCGTTTATGTCTGGAGTAATTCTGCGGATCTGCCGACGACCGGTCTCTATGAGACTTTCACAAGCCCGACGACCCGCACTATTACTCCTGGAAGCAACGGGCTAAGCGCGGCTGTTTCCTTCGACGTATACCTGGTCAAGACCGCCGTTGGATCCGTGGGGTCGGGGGCGATTACTGGCAGGGACCTGCCTACTGTTGCGTTTGGTTTTGGCACCCCGGGCGACTATGGGGCCTATCTGTTTGGCAGCTTCGTGGGTTCTGTGAACGTTGTTGCGCAGACTTGCCAGACTCCGTCGAATCTGACAGTACAAATGGGTACGCATTTGACGACGGAGTTGAAGGGGCAAGGTACAACCACGAACACGTGGGTGCCTGTGGATATTGAGTTGACTAATTGCCCGGCCTTTTTTGGCTACAAGGGCACGACGACCGATGTCAGAAGCCCGTCGTCAACTACGGACTTCAATCTCCGATCCAACTCGATCTTCTACAGTGTGCGTCCATCGTATGGCGTGGCCAATGCCAGTAACGGTGTAATGAATCTCGCGCCCGGTAGTGCTTCGGGTATTGGTATTCAGCTGGCCAGTTCGAGTGGAGCGTCGATTCAGTTCAACACTAGCACCAATTCCAACTTGAATCTGACGGAGACGGTTGGGCAGAAGTACCCTATCAAACTTCAGGCTCGTTATTACCAAACGGGAACGTCGATCACTGCGGGTGCGGCCAATTCGACCGCAACAGTCACGCTCACTTACAACTGACCATGGGAATGGCCGTGAAACGCTTTCGTTCCATTTGGAGTTTTGGCGCGGCACTCGCGCTGCTGCCAACCATGGTTTGGTCGGCAGCGAATGTCACTGTCAACTTTCAAGGTTCATTCGTTGCCCCGACGTGTAACTTTTCGGTCAATGGCGGAAACAGCACGAACATAGGCACCTATCCATACACCTATTTCGATACGAATACATCGACACCTGTCGTGCAGATTCCGATCGTCGCAACGGGGTGTACGACAGGCATAAATACGATTCATCTTGGCTTTTCCGGAGCAGTGGACTCATCGAACAGCCAACTGTTCGCAGTGAACAGAGGATCGGGTGTCACGGGTGTGGCTATCGAGCTGCTCTACAACGCTCAGTCGACGCGAATCCAGCCGGGTTCCACGGTCAATTGGGCTGGTGTTGATCCGAGTCTGCCAACAAATACCTGGAATTTCTGGGCGCGCTTCTACAAGACGACCGGGGCGTTGGGTGCGGGAAGTATCAATGTGCCCATCACGATCCAGTTCACCTACAACTGAGGACATGTCGTGCGTAGACTTTGCTTGAAGCTGATGGCCTTTGCGCTGCTATGGTCGTGTGCGTTTGCACTGCACGCGCAGACGCTTACGTTTAATCTCACCGGAACGATTCTTCCGGGAACTTGCCGCTGGTCGGTGAGCGATGTCGATCTGGGTACGTATAACGCCACCGCATTTACGGGTAGCTATACGACTTCCTGGGTAGACGTGCCGGTGCAGTCTTCCGGTTGCGACCCGCTGGTTACCAGGGTCCTCATGAAGGTTACCGGCAATGCCGACGTCGCGAACGTGGCATTGTTTCGCGGTATCGCAGGTATCGGTATCGAGCTGCAGACCAAGTCCGCTGGAACGGCGATCGTTCCGGCGGGAACGACCGTAAACTGGAATGCGATAACTGGCGGTGCCAGCTATATGTTTCAGGCGCGATTCAAGCAATCGGCGGCGACGGTGGCATCAGGCACGGTCCGGTCGCCAGTCACCATAAATATCACTTACATCTGAGGTTGAGTACATGAAGTCGCTGCTTGTTGTGCTCATTGCGTTCTGTGCAGGTGCGTCTGCGGCGCATGCGCAGTCGTTGCAGTTCGACATGACAGGCGAGATCTTTCAAGGCACCTGCGACTGGGTCGTGGGCGACGGTGACAAGAAAGTCCTGTTCGATCCGATCGACGTCAGTATTTTTCCTGCTGCCGGTGGCGCCGGGTTTAAGACCTTCACGCTCGGATTGCGCAATTGCACGCCGGACCTGACCAGTGCCACCTTTGTGTTTTCCGGAACTTCCGATGCGAACGATGTGCTCCGCTTTGCCAACAACGGTACGGCCGGTGGAGTAGCAGTGGAGCTGCAGGCATCCGATGGCTCGACGATCGCAGCCGATGGCAGCGACAGTTCGCGTACCGTTCCGGTCACATCCGGAAACGCTGCGATCCAGCTTCGTGCGGGCTATTGGCGAGTGGGCGCTCGCCCCTTGACCAGCGGTACAGTGTCTTCGGTGGCGCTGGTATCGGTTAGCTATAACTGAAAGAACGGTCTTGCTGATTCTTGTAGGAGTGGTTTCAGCGGCGACTTGCGGTTGCGTCGCGGTTTGTCGCGACTGAAGTCGCTCCTACAAGCTAAGGGGGCGTCAGGCGCGTCGCAGCCGGAAGAACGTCAGGATGATCACGCTCAGCAGAATGATTGCCATGCCGAGCAGATCGTAGGGGCCGACATGTTCGCCGGCGATCATCACGCCGAACAACACCGCGACGGTGGGATTGACGTACGCATAGCTGCTGGCGAGCGCGGGTCGGGCGTTCTTGAGCACGTAGAGATAAGCGCTGAATGCGATGATCGAGCCGAAGACGATGAGATAGCCAAGCGCAAGCGAGGCCTGCAGGGTGGGGTGTTGCGGCAGGCGCTCGCCGACACCGAAGCCGACCAGCAGCAGCGCGACGCTGGCGCAGAACATTTGCACCGCCGTATTCATCGGTCCGGCGGGCATGTCCTGGTGTTTGCTCCACATCGAACCGAAGGCCCAGCTGATCGATGCGACCAACAGCGCGATCGCGCCAATCCGTGAACCTGACAGGCTGCTGCCGAGGTTGAGAATAATGACGCCGAAAAAGCCGATCGCCAGACCGATTGCTTCGCTACGTGTCGGCCATGCGCCATAGAGTCCGGAAAACAGTGCGATAAACAACGGCACCGAAGCGACAGCGACAGCCGCAATGCCCGAGCTGACCTGCTGTTCGGCAAAGCACACCAGGCCATTGCCAAAGCCCAGTAGCAGAATCCCCGTAATGCCCGCGTTGCGCCACTGCAGCCGCGTCGGCATGGGTACGCCACGCAAGCGCAACACGCCGAACAACAGCGCGCTGGCCACGAGAAAACGCAGGCCGGCAAGAAGGAACGGCGGGTAGCTTTCCAGCGCGAAGCGGATACCCAGATAAGTGGATCCCCAGATCACATAGAGCGCAAGCAGCGCCAACGGAATAAGCACGCGCGGTTGCGCGAGCGCAGACGGCGTGCTGCTGGCCAAGGTGGAAGCCGAGTCGGTCATAAGAAGTGAGCCCTGAGCGCCTGGGGACGGAGCGCCCGCGTAGTTTACCGTTCTTCCGACTCTAGTTCGGGCGCGCCGCGGCCACTATCGCGGCGTTTGCAAGGCAGGCTTGAGGGCGCTTCAAGCCTGCGTGCAATCAGCCGGCTTTGCGCTGGGGTGTGTCACGGCGACGACGTTCCCGTGCCAGCAGGTCGCGCTTGCGTTCCACGCCCCAACGCCAGCCGCCCAGACTGCCGTCTTCGCGCACGATGCGATGACAGGGCACGATCAGCGCCAGGCGGTTATTGCCGCAGGCATTGCCGATGGCACGCGCGCCGCCGGGCAGGCCGAGCTCGCGCGCCAATTGCCCATAGCTCTTGGTGCTGCCTTCCGGGATACGCGTCAACGCTTCCCAGACGCGCCACTGAAAGGCGGTAGCGGCAACGTCGATGGGCGGGAGCGCTGGCGCTTCCGCGTCGCTCCATCCCAGCTCGCTGGCAATCCGTGCGATCACTGCATCGAGCCATTCCTCGCGGCCCGCGTCCACGCGCTCGCGCGTGGCCAGCGGAAACTCGCTGGCGAGGCGCTGCTCCAGTTCGCGGTCGTCGCTGCCGAGCGTGACCGAGCAGATGCCGCGCGTGGTCGTGGCAACCAATAGCCGCCCAAGCGGTGTCTGGGTCGTGGTATAGCGGATATCGGCACCGGCACCGCCGGCGCGGTAGCTTGCCGGCGTCATGCCGAACAAACGGTCGCTGTGTTCGTAGACGCGGCTGCCGGAACCGAAGCCGGCGTCATAGACCGCATCGGTGACCTTGGCGCCGTCGCGCAACGATGCCTTGAGCTGATCGAAGCGGCGTGCGCGGTGGTATTCGGCCGGACTGACGCCGTAACGGCGTCGAAAGGCGCGTTGCAAATAGGTCGGGCTCAGGCTGACCGCCTGGGCCAGTTCGGTCAGGCTGGGCGCTTCATCGGCGCGTTCGACCAGGGCGCGTGCGCGCTCCAGGGCAGCATCGGTTTGGGCGTTGCGAGTGTTCATGGCAGCATCCGTTAGCGAATGCCGTCAGACTAGTGACGGCCGCTTTGGGCCGCTATCCGGATATTGTCTTCAGTGCGTGGCGTGGCGGCGCTGCTGCAACACCACGAACTCACCTTCGATCACATCGGACGACTGCGCACGCGCGGCGGCCGGGGCCGGCTTGTTGCGACGGTTCCACTGGCGCAGGGCCAGCACTACCGCACCACCGAACAGCAGCACGGACGCGACGACCAGGCCGAACACCAGCAGCACGCCGACCAGGGCGATGCCAACGACCAACGACAGCGCGCGGGCCAGCGGGTTGCGCGAACGGCGGGACGGGTTGAAGACCGAGTGCATGTGCTGGGAGAAGACCGGCATGTTAAAAATCCGTATGGTAAAATCAACGACTTACGTGCGTAACGATGGGGCTTTAGTGCCCGCGAGGCAAGTGCCGATGGAACCAGTGACACCCGGGCAGGCGTTATGCAGGCTCGACGACATCCCCGAACATGAAGCCATGGCGCTGGATGTCGCGATCGATGACGAGCTCGACAGCGTGATCCTGACCCGTCATGGGCAGGAGGTGCGGGCGTATTTCAATATCTGCCCGCATGCGGGCCGGCGGCTGGACTGGGCACCGGGCAAATTCCTGATGAAGGACGGCGTGCTGATCTGCGCGGCGCATGGCGCCAGTTTTCAGGCCAGCGACGGTCTGTGCATCGGTGGGCCTTGCCGTGGCGAGCACCTGCGGGCATTGCCGGTCGAGGTTGTCGACGGTGACGTGCGGTTGCGCTAGCGGAACATCAGGTTGATCGCCACCAGAGTGATCACCAGCACCAAGCCGGTCAGCGGCAGACCCACGCGCAGGAAATCCTTGCCGCGATAGCCGCCCGGGCCGGCCACCATCATCAGCGCGGGGTGCCCCGAGGTCAGCAGGAAGGTGTTCGACGAGGACACCGCCACGATCAAGGCGTATGCAGAAGGATTGCCGCCTGTCGCCACCGCGACGCTGATGGCGATCGGCACCATCATGACGGTGGCGCCGACGTTCGACATCACCTGCGAGAACATCAGGGTCAGCACGGCCAGCGACAGTTGCAGTACCCACCCGGAAGCACTGCCCAGGTGCTGTAGCACTTCCTGTGCGATCCACGAGGCGGTGCCGGTGGCATCCATCGACCAGCCCAGCGGAATCAGACAGGCCGTGACGAAGATGGTTTTCCAGTTGATCGCCTTATAGGCCTCGTCCATGTTCAACACGCCGGTCAGCAGCATGCCGATCGCACCGGTCATCATGGCCACGGACAGGTCGAGGTTGGTGAACAGCGCCAGACACTTGGCCAACACGAAGAAGCCCACCGCCTGCCAGATCTTGCCGGGGCGCTGCTCTTCCTTGGGGATATCGGTGACCACCACGAGGTCACGATCTTCCGAGGCGAGGGCGAGATCGCGCCAGCTCGAATGCAGCACCAGGCTGTCGCCGGCGCGCAGGCTCACGCTGCGCAAGTCATCGCGAAACACCTGGTCGCCGCGATTGACCGCCAGCACCGACACGCCATAGCGCTTGCGCAGGCGCAGGTCGCCGACGGTCTGCTTGATAAAGCGAGAGCTGGGTGGAATCACCGCTTCGGAAATGCCCGCGCGGGTCGGATTGAACAGCTCGCCCAACTGGCGCATGCGCGGCGAGAGGCGGCAAAGCTGGTTGTTCGCGAACTGGTTGAGCTGTTCGCGCGGTCCCAGCACGCCAAGTACCGAGCCGACCCAGATCACATGATCGGCCGGCGGCGCCATGCGCGCCTCGGTGCCGCTCTTGATCGCCAGGATCAGCGGCGCGCCATACAACTGTTCGACCTCGCCGATGCTCATGCCGACCAGCGGGCTTTCCGCTGTCACGGTCAGTTCGGCCGTTTCGCCGACGATGCCGTAGGTATCGGCGAAGTAGCTTTCGGTGCGTCCGGGCGTGACCTTCAGGCGCTCGTCTTCGCGCTCGGGCAACAGCTTCTTCGTAAAGAAGTAGAAATACAGCACGCCGACCAGCGCCAGCACCAGGCCGACCGGCGTGACGCTGAACAGGCCGAACTTCGGAATCGTATGCGCACCGGCCGGCAGGTTGGCGTTGGCGCTGGCGATCAAATCGTTGAGCACGATCAGCGGCGAATTGGCGATCAGCGTGGTGTTGGTGGCGGTGAGGATGCAGAACGCCATCGGCAGCAGCAGTCGCGAGATCGGCACGCCCGTGCGGGCAGCAAGGCGGCTGGTGACGGGGATCATCAGCGCGGCCAGCGCCTGGCTCGGGATCACCGCGCTGAACAGGCTGGTGACCAGATTGATCACCACGCCCAGTCGCGACTCCATGCCACGGGCCATGCGCATGACAAAGTTAGCGGTCAGGGCCAGCACGCCGGCGCGGTCGAGCCCCGCACCCATGATCATGATGGCGATGATGGCGATGACCGCGTTGCCGGCGAAGCCGTTGAATACGCGGTCGGAGGGAATCAGGCCGGTGAGGCCGATCACCACCACCACCAGCAGGGCCACCATGTCGGCGCGGATCCACTCCAGCACCAGCATCAGCATGGTGAAGCCCACCAGCGCGAGCACCAGGATCATTTCGGGAGTGAGCGACAGGCCCACTAGCGCACGCCTCTGCGCGGCGACATATCCAAAACGATGTGGTTGTGCACTGGTCGCACCACGCTTGTGACTCTTCCCTGGTTGGCGAAAGAGTATAAGCGCGCTTGTATGGCAGCTGGTGAACCTAGCCCGACGGTGAGATCGGGAGCGAAGGCTCGCTTCGCATCGCCTTTTGCGCCCCCTCACCCCAACCCTCTCCCCCGGCAAAGCCAGGGGAGAGGGAGCCAAGTTGCGCAAGTGCGAAACATTGAGGTCACCTCGGTCAAGCTCCCTCTCCCCTGGCTTTGCCGGGGGAGAGGGTTGGGGTGAGGGGGGCTCTTGCCCAACAGAAAATCGCTACATCAACGCTTGCGGTAAAGCAGGTCCCACACGCCGTGCCCCAGCTTCAAACCGCGCCGCTCGAAATGCGTTTCGATGCGCCAGTCGGGCTTTTCCGAGTACTGCCCAGGCGCTAGCGCGTTACGCCAATCGGGCGCCGCTTCCATCACCTCGAGCATATGCTCGGCATAAGCCTGCCAGTCGGTCGCCAGATGCAGCAGGCCCTCGGGCGCCATGCGCGAAGCGAGCAGAGCGACGAAGTCCGGCTGGATGATGCGGCGCTTGTTGTGGCGCTTCTTGTGCCAGGGATCGGGAAACCAGATGCGTGCTTCGCTCAAGGTGCCTGGCGCGATCTCGTTCTCAAGCACTTCGACCGCGTCGTGCTTGTACAGCCGCACATTGGACGCATTACGCGCGGCCAGCGCATTCATCAGCCGCCCGACACCCGGGCCGTGCACTTCCACGCCGATAAAATCCCGCGCCTGATCGTGCTCGCTCGCCCAGGCCAGTGCCTCACCGTTACCGAAACCGATCTCCATCACCAGCGGCGCCTGGCGCCCGAAGCGTGTGGCGAAGTCCTGCGGCCGGCCGCTGTAGTCGATACCGTAGCGCGCCCAGTGCGCGTCGAAAGCCCGCTGCTGCGCCGGCGTCATGCGGCCTTCGCGCAGAACGAAACTGCGGATGCGGCGCATGTATTCGGGTGGGTTGGATGTGTCGCTCATGAGCATGCGCGGTTTCTTGGGGGTGAAGTCACTGGTCCCCGACTTTCGCCGGGATGACGATATTAGGTGGCATTTCAATCTACCGTCGCCCCGGCGAAGGCCGGGGCCCAGTGTCTTTCGCGTGAAATCAGCCGATCGTCCCATCGATCGGACTCGACGCCGACGCAAAGCGCTTGCGCGGAATACGCCCCGCCTTGAAGGCGGCACGGCCCGCTTCGATCGCCAGCTTCATCGCATGCGCCATAAGCACCGGGTCTTTCGCACCGGCAATGGCGGTATTCATCAGCACACCGTCGCAGCCCAGCTCCATCGCAATGGCGGCATCCGATGCAGTACCCACACCGGCGTCGACGATGATCGGCACCTTGGCGTTCTCGATGATCTCGAGCAGGTTGTAGCGGTTCTGGATGCCCAGCCCCGAACCGATCGGCGCGGCAAGCGGCATCACGGCGACGCAGCCGATCTGTTCCAGGCGCTTGGCCAGGATCGGGTCGTCGCTGGTATAGACCATGACATCGAAACCGTCGGCGACCAGCTCCTCGGCCGCCTTGAGCGTTTCGACCACATCCGGGAACAGGGTGCGCTGATCGCCCAGCACTTCGAGCTTCACCAGCTTGTGGCCGTCCAGCAGTTCGCGCGCCAGCTTGCAGGTGCGCACGGCGTCGGCGGCGTTATAGCAGCCGGCCGTATTGGGCAGCAGGGTGAATTCGCTCGGCGGCAAGGCGTCGAGCAGGTTGGGCTGGCTGGCGTCCTGGCCGAGGTTCACGCGGCGGATCGCCACGGTGACGATTTCCGCGCCGGCCGCCTGCGAGGCGCGGCGGGTTTCGTCGAAATCCTTGTACTTGCCGGTGCCGGTGAGCAGGCGCGAGCCGTAGCTCTTGCCGGCGATGATCAGCGGGTCGGCGACATCGAAAGTCTTGGTGTTCATCGGATTTGGACACGTCCAGGCTGCGGGCGGCCGGGGTTGCCGGTCGCGATGAAAACGGAAGGAATCAGACTCAGCCGCCGCCGATGGCGTGGACGATCTCGACCTGATCGCCTTCGTCCAGCACGTAGCGAATATGCACGCTGCGCGGGACGATTTCGCGATTGACCTCGACCGCGACCCGACGGTCGCCGTAACCGGCTTCCTGCAGCAACTGGGCGACGGTGATTCCTTGGGCGCAGTCACGCGGACTGCCATTGAGCACGATTTGCATGCCGGCCATTGTAGCCCCTTCGGTTGGGAGGGGCACGGCTTTGGGCGATAGCGTATGGAATCGCCCAAAGCCAGCTACTCGTCATTCCGGCGCAGGCCGGAACCCAGTGGAATCAGTTCACGATTTTTGAGAAAGCCTGAAAGCTTGTTGGCTCAACTTCACGAACGCGACCTTACGCCACTGGGTTCCGGCCTGCGCCGGAATGACGAGTTGGAGGGGGCGGGCACAAAAAAGCCGCGCCCTTTTGGGGGGGGCGCGGCTTTGTGGACTCGCTATTTCAATGATGGTCGTCGTTATTGTTTCCGTGATGCTCCGGCGCGCTACGCGGCTCCGGGTGGCCCTGTGGCGCCGCGCGCGGCTGCTCGCGTTGCGGTTGCTCGAAGCGCTGCTGTTGCTGCATCTGCTGCTGTGGCGCCTGGAAACCGCGCTGTTGCATTTCGAGGCGTTGCTGCGGTTGCGCAAAGTTACGCTGTTGCTGCTGTTGCTGCTGTTGCTGCTGTTCTTGCCGTTGCTGCGCATCGAAATTCGGCCGCGGACGATTGTCGTCGCGTTCGAAGCGTTGTTGTTCCTGTGGCGCCGGGCGGTTGAGGCTCTCCGGAGAGGGGCGGTTGAATTGCGGTGCGCTGGGCAGGGTGCGCTGTTGGGCGGCCGGATTCTGCGCCGCCGCGCGTGCGCGGTCTTCCTCGGCGTTGGTAATAAAGCTCGCGCCCGGTCGCGGCATGTTGTTGTTCTGCGGTTCGCTGCGCTCGATGCGGTTTTGCCAGGCGGCACGGCCGTTGGCCTGCGCGGCACCCGGTTCCGGATGAGCAAAGCGGGACGAGGGCAGTTCCCCGTTGCGCATATCCGGGCGCTGTCCGGGCTGTGCTTCGGGCGCGCGTGCCGGCTGGGCGAATGATTCACCGCGTGGGGCTGCCTGCGCCGCTACCGGAGCAGGACGTCCAGCAAGATTGCCTGGCCCGTGTCCGTCGAGCACGCGCACATTGTTGAATGCCGGCCGCGCCGCACCACCGGCAGGACCTGCCGCACGCACTAACGGACCCTGATGCAGCATGCTGGCAGAGGGTGCCGTGCGCGCGACCACCTGGCGACTGAATCCGCCCGAAGGCAAGGGGCGAGCCTCTGCCGCGCGCGGCTGCGCAAAACTCGCTGCGGTGGGTCGCACCGCCACGCCGCGTGCGAGCACCGGCGCGTTGGCGAACTGATGCGCGTCGCCGGCCAGCAGGTTGTGCTGAACGTTGCGTGCGCCGACGAAGTTCTGCGCGGACATCGAGCTGAATGCCCGAGGCGCGTCGCGATTGACGAAGCGCTGGTTCGGGAACGGCTGGCCGCGGTTGAAGTAGTCGTAGTGATGGTTGATGCGGTCCATGATGGCCGCACGCTCCAGGCCACGTTCGCGGATATTGGTGTAGTTCACCCGGGTGTAGTAGCCGCGGCTGGCGCGATACCAGGGGTTGTAGACCTCGCCCGGGCCCAGCGGGAACCAGCCGACCGGCCCGCCGATACCGATCCGACCGCCGCCGACGAAGGCGACCAGGGCCGGCGCGTACACCGGGCGCCGCACGATCGGGCCAGGCAGCCAGCCCCAGCGACCGCGCAGGCAGACCCAGCGACCGTAGTGATAAGGCGCAAAGCCCCATGGCAGGTCGTCCACCCAGGTCCAGCCCCAGGGGCCGACATAGGCCCAATGCCCGTTGCGATAGGGCGCCCAGCCCACATCGACCTGGCTCGGATACCAGACTTCACCGTAGTCGCTATCGCTTTGCCAGTCGCCGTATTGATCGAGATCCTGATAGCCCACGACCTCCTCGGAGACGTATTGCCGCGTGGTGGTCGACTGCGCATAGCGCTGGTCGCGTTGGCTGGCCCAGTTGTCGAACTCGTCGCCGCCGCCGATCGGGCTGACGGCGACATCGGTGAGACCCGAATCGTTGAATTCATAACGGCTGCCCGAATCGACGCCGCGTTGCGCGCCGTTCTGGCCAAAGACCACGGCGCTGCCATCGAAATCGGTCACGCGGGTGGCCTTGCCATCGCCGCTGATATCGACGCGGTAGGTGCCGGGTTGGTCGATCACCAGGGCGACGGTGGGCGTATCGATCTCGTAGCTTTCGCCCTCGCCGAGCTGACGCACGGCCACGTTGAGTGTGCCCTGGGTCAACTCGACCTGGGTCATCTGGTCGTTGAGCGTGAGGAAACCGAAGTCGGTGTTCTGGGCGATGCGCAGCGCGCCGCCATCGAGTTCCAGTTCGGCACGCGCCCCCTGGCCGCTGGACAGGCGGTCACCGGTAGTCAGCGGCCGGTTGACGCTGGCGTCGCTCCAGTCCTTTTCGCCGGCCGGCAGCAGGCCCAGGTCGCCGGCCTGATAGGACAGGCGGGCGACACGCGAGGGCGGGTCGCCCCCGGCATCGGCGCCGCTGGCATCTACGTCGGCCGGGTCGGGCGGTGGCTCCGACTGCGCATGCGCTGCTGCGCACAGGGAAAAAAGCAGCGTCAGCATGAGCACCTGCCACCGCTTGGTGTCAGTTCGTTGCACGTCAGATAGAGCGGGAAACCCAGGCATTGTGTTCTCCGTGCGGTTCGCCCGTAAGAAAACGCTTTGTGGTACCGGGCGATGACGTGACAATTATGGACATGCCACAGGCCATGCAGCTGGCGTTTGGTATTGGGCGTCGGCATCGGTTCATTCTCGGCCCCCGTTCCCAAGTCCCGCTCGCCCGGTTACCATCGCCGGACCCAAGCGGGTGTAGCTCAATGGTAGAGCTGTAGCTTCCCAAGCTACTGACGAGGGTTCGATTCCCTTCACCCGCTCCATACCTACGCTCAACAACCTTTCCCCGAACCTGCAGCGATGACACCGGACGTAATCACACTCGGCTGGCGGGAGCGGCTTGCGTTGCCGGAGCTCGGCATCGCCTCCCTGAAAGTCAAACTCGATACCGGCGCGCGCAGCAGCTCGCTGCATGTCGACGCGCTGGAAAGTTTCGAGCGCGACGGCGAGACCTGGCTGCGCTTTGTCGTCGGCACGGGTCCGCGCCAGCGCGTTGCCGTACCCTGCGAGGCGCGGGCGCACGACCGCCGCCGTGTCAGGGACACCGGGGGCAAGCATACGGAGCGTTGGTTTATCCGCAGCGAGGTCATGCTGGCGGGACAACGTTTCAGCGTCGACATCAATCTGACCGATCGACGCCATATGCTTTTCCCCATGTTGCTTGGACGTACCGCCCTGCTGGGTCGCTTCGCTGTCGATCCGGCGCTTTCCTATACCCAACCGCGGCCGGTGCCGGCGGTGGTGGAGGCTTCATGAAAATTGCCATCCTCTCCCGCAATGCGCGGCTTTATTCGACCCAGCGGTTGGTCGAGGTGGCGCGCGAGCGAGGCCATGTCGTGCGGGTGCTCGACCCGCTGCGTTGCTACGTGCGCATCGCGCCGGGCGATGTGGCGATTCGTTACAAGGGCAAGGCGCTGCGCGATATCGATGCGGTGATCCCGCGCATCGGCACGTCCAGCACGTTCTACGGCACCGCCGTACTGCGCCAGTTGGAAATGATGGGCGTGTACACGCCCAACCCCTCCGATGCGGTACTGCGTGCGCGCGACAAACTGCGCTGCCTGCAGATTCTGTCCGCGCAGGGCCTGGACATGCCGGTCACCGTGTTCGGCGACAACCCCGACGACACCGCCGACGTACTGGCGATGCTCGGCGACCCGCCGCATGTGATCAAGCTCAATGAAGGCAGCCAGGGCACCGGCGTGGTGCTGGCCGAAAAGCGCAGTGCGTCACAAAGCGTGATCGAGGCCTTCCGCGGTCTGTACGCCAACTTCCTGGTGCAGGAGTTCATCGGCGAGGCCAAGGGTTGCGACCTGCGCTGTTTCGTCGTCGGTCGCAAGGTGGTCGCCGCCATGCAGCGCGTCGCCAGCCCGGGCGAATTCCGCGCCAACCTGCATCGCGGCGGCACAGCTGTTGCGGCGGTGCTGACGGTCGAAGAGAAGCGCATCGCAGTGAAGGCCGCGGCAGCTCTGGGGCTGGAGATCGCCGGCGTCGACCTGCTGCGTTCGAACCGCGGTGCCCTGATCCTGGAGGTGAATGCCTCACCGGGCCTGGAGGGTATCGAGGCGGCTACCGGCGTGAACGTGTCGCAGCACATCATTCAGCATCTGGAACAGCATGCCCGGGCCAAACGCCTCGTCGCTAGGGCCGGTTAACGCTCTGCGTGGCCCGCGCCGGGATCTGTTTGCTCGCCAGTCAAGGAAAGTGAGGGAGTGTACGTCCGTACACGACCGAGTGATGACGCCGGCTGGCGGGCAAACAGACCCGGCCCTTCGGGTTGCCGCCGAGTGGCCGCCAGGCGGCAGCAACGCGGGCTACGCAGAGCGTTAACCGGCCCTAAGGCCGTTAACAGCTCGGTTAGTGCCAATTAACCGCCCTGTAACCAACCGGGGCCTATAAAGAACCCACTGTTTATTTGCTCGTGCTCGGCACTTCCTATCGTGTTGGTCCGGCGACAGCAGATGACGGTATCGGGGCAGTAGCTTGGGCCCAGGTGAGTCGGCTCTCATGTCGACGCATCTGGGCCTTTTCTTTTGGGTGGAGCGGGGCTGTATGAACGCCGTAGCGCCACGTATGCCCCATTCCCCGTTCCCTGTTCCCCGATTTGTTAAGCTTGCTGCCATCGGCCGGGACTTGCCCGGCTGCGTAGCGGAGTGACGCATGCGCGTACTGATCATCGAAGACAATAGCGATATCGCGACCAATATCGGGGACTACCTCGAAGATCGCGGCCATACGGTGGATTTCGCCGGTGATGGCGTCACCGGGCTGCATCTGGCCGTGGTGCACGATTTTGACGTGATTGTGCTCGACCTGACCCTGCCGGGCATGGACGGCCTGGACGTGGCCCGCAAACTGCGCCACGAAGCGCACAAGCAGACCCCGGTGCTGATGCTTACCGCGCGTGATGCGCTGGAGCAGAAGCTGACCGGTTTCGAATCCGGTGCCGACGACTACATGACCAAGCCGTTCGCGCTGCAGGAGTTGTCCGCGCGCCTGGAAGTGCTGGCGCGTCGCGGCAAGGGTCCGCAAAGTCGCGTGCTCAAGGTCGGCGACCTGACCTACAACCTCGACACCCTCACGGTGACGCGTGAAGGCAAGTCGATCCAGCTCAATCCGATCGGCCTGAAATTGCTGCAGGCGTTGATGGAAGCCAGCCCTTCGGTGGTTACCCGCCAGGATCTGGAACAGCGCGTCTGGGGCGAAGAGCTTCCCGACAGCGATTCGTTGCGCGTGCATATCCATGGCTTGCGCGCCGCGATCGACAAGCCGTTCGACAAGCCGCTGATCCACACGCGGCACGGCATCGGGTATCGGATGGTCGAGCCGGATGCAGTCCAGGCGTAAGCTTCGTTTTCGACTCATATTGAGCTTCGCGCTGTTCGGCTTCGGCCTCAGCGCGTTGTTTGCTTTGGCGTCTCTGGACATCCGCACGCGGGTGGAAGATCAGCTGATCACCACAAGCCTGCAAGAGGAAGTCGATCACCTTAATCAGCAGGTCGTCGATCATCCGGATCGTGCGCCTTCCTTCAATATTGTGAAGGCGTATTCGTGGAGTGATCGCACGATCTACAAGGCGCCTTTGTCGTGGCAAACCCTGGATACGGGTGTGCATGACATCTATGAACCGGGTCCGGATGGTCGCCTGCACCATTACAAGCTGGCGGTACGACGCAAGGACGGCGTCATCAACTTCATTCAATACGACGTCTCCCGCGACGAGCTGGGCAAGCAACAGCTGATCATCAGTGTTGTCGGTGCGGTTTTCTTGTTTGGTCTGCTTTCGCTGGCGTTGGGCTTGTGGCTTTCACGCAAAGTGCTCAAGCCGGTGACCGAACTCGCACGTCGCCTGCGCGACTTCCGCAAGAACGGCAAGGCCGAGCCGTTGGCTCCTCACTTCGCCGACGACGAAGTAGGCGAGCTGGCGCTGGCGCTCGACGAATACGCCAATCGCCTTACCGCGATGGTCGAGCGTGACCGCGAATTCAACTCTGACGTCAGCCACGAATTGCGCACACCTCTGGCGGTCATCGCCAGCACCACCGAGCTGCTGCAGGGTTCGCCCGATCTGACCGACAAGTTGCGCGAGCGGCTGAAGCGCATCGAGCGTGCATCGCGTCAGGCGACCGAACTGATCGAGGCTCTGTTGCTGCTTTCGCGAGCCGAGCGTCGCGGACCGACGCGCGGCGAAACCACCGAGGTGGCCAAGGTCGCTTCGGACGTGATCGAAAGTCAGCGACCGCAGATGCGCGACAAGCCGTTGACTATCGACCTGGTCGAGCGCGGCACGGTCAGTGTGAATGCACCTGCATCCGTACTTTCGGTGGCGCTGACCAACCTGATCGGCAACGCGATCAAGTACACGCTGGAAGGTTCGGTGCGTGTGGAAGTGGGCGACAACAAGATCGAAGTGATCGATACCGGTCCGGGCATCAAGCCCGAAGATGCGGAGCGTCTGTTCCAGCGCGGTGTGCGCGGCGAAGGTGCTGGAGGCAGCGGTGCAGGTCTTGGCCTGGCTATCGTGCGTCGCTTGTGCGAGCTCTACGGCTGGGACGTTTCGATGCGCCCGCGCAGCGATGCGAATGGTGCGATCGCGAGCATCGTGTTTCGCTAGAAGCGCGTATTGCGAAGGAAGGGGGCCAAAATACCTCGGTTTCCATCGTCATCCCGGCGGAGGCCGGGATCCACTCCTCAGTTCTCGCTCGTCAGGCAGCATGTGGCAAGCCTCTGCACTGAGGAGTAGATCCCGGCCTTCGCCGGGATGACGAGTCGAGGGAGGGTTATCGCGAACCCGCCCATCCCTTCAACTTACAGCGGCTCCAACCAACCCCACTGGTCGCTGGTCTTGCCACTGAACAGCCCAAAGAACAGCTCCTGCAAACGACGCGTCACGCGGCCGGCCTTGCCGCTGCCGATCTGCTTGCCGTCGACCGAGCGGATCGGGGTGATTTCCGCCGCTGTGCCACACATCAGCAGTTCGTCGCACAGATACAGGTACTCGCGCGGGATATCGCGCTCGACGACTTCAATGCCATCTTCGCGGGCGAGCGTCTTCAAGGTGTCGCGCGTAATGCCGGCGAGGATCGAGGCGCTGGCCGGCGTGGTATGCAGCACGCCATCGAACACCAGGAACAGGTTCTCGCCCGCGCCTTCGCTCAACAGGCCGCTCGAGGCCAGGGCGATGCCTTCGCCGAAACCGAGGCGACGCGCTTCGCGAGCGATCAGCTGTCCGGAAAGATAATTACCGCCGGCCTTGGCGCCGGCCGGAATGGTGTTGGGCGCAAAGCGCTGCCAGCTGGACACGCAGGCGTCGATACCCGTTTCCAGCGCCTCCGGCCCGAGATAGGGACCCATCGGCCACGCCGCCACGGCCACGTCGATCGGGGTTTCGGCCGAAAGGCCGAAGCCGCCCAGGCCACGATAGGCCACCGGGCGCAGGTAGGCGGCATTCAAGCCGTTCTTGCGGACCACCTCACGGCAGGCTGCAGCCAGTTCGTCCTGGGAGTGAGGCAGTGCCATGTCGTAGATCTTGGCCGACTGGTACAGGCGCTTGAGATGGTCGGTCAGGCGGAAGATTGCCGCGCCGTCGGGCGTCGCATAGCTGCGAATGCCTTCAAATACCGAGGAGCCGTAATGCAGCGCGTGCGCCATTACGTGGGTGGTGGCTTCCTGCCACGGCTTGATCGAGCCGTTCTGCCAGATCCATTCCGGGTACTGCTGCGCCATGAGGGATTCTCCAAAAAAAGCGCGACATGATAACCGGTGCGGCAGCGGCAAATGTTCAGGAGGTGATCAGGGCCTGAGCCAGAGGCAGCCGGATTGGCGGGTGACTGCGAAACGGGTTTCGCGCGCGCTGCCGCTGCCGTCATTCGAAGCGGTTTTTATGACCAGTGCGTCCTCCCGGGGCGGTGGTGTGTCACCGCTGTCAGCGTCCCCAGGCGGATCCTCGCCGCCTCCGATGCCAAGCAAAGGGCGCTTCATCAGTTGCCCCAGGTCCTGAATCTGCGTCACGGCCGACTGCTTGCCGTAACCGCCCCATAGCATGAGCGCGGCAAGGCGATTCGGATCCCGGGTAGCAAAAGCCTCGGCTACGCTTTGGCGCAACGCGCCCATGGTGCCCGCGCACAGCACCGGTGGTGGTTCATGCAAGCCGCCAGCGGCACTGCTGCCGGTCGCGGGCGACGGGGTAGGGACCGTTGGAGCCGCATTCAAGGCCGCGCAAGGCTGGTCGGTGAAAACCGGGTGGCCATCGCTACCGACGCAATGATGGATGACGTCCTGCGCATGTAGCGGGGCGACGATCAGCAGCAATAAAAGACCGAGCGATTTGGGCATTCCACCAGCATAATCGCTCGACGCTTATCGCATCGTGACGTGGCCGACGTTGCTCCGCGCTACAGGTTCAGGCGATCCAGAACGGCCTGGGTGGCCCTGGCCCGATTCAGCGTATAGAAATGCAGGCCGGGCACGCCGCCATCGATCAACCGCTGACATAGCTGTGCGACAACGTCGGCGCCCAACTCGCGCACGGATTCCGCATCGTCGCCGTGCGCTTGCATGCGCTTGACGATCCAGCGCGGGATTTCCGCGCCGCAGGCTTCGGAGAAGCGGCGGAGCTGGGTGAAGTTGGAGATCGGCATGATGCCCGGCACGATCGGCACATCGACACCCAGGCGTCGTACATCGTCGACGAAGCGAAAATAGGCATCCACGTTGAAGAAATACTGGGTGATGGCGCCGTTTGCGCCCGCCTCCACTTTGGCCTTGAAGTGGCGAAGGTCGGCCAAGGCATCTTCGGCTTGCGGATGCGTTTCCGGGTACGCCGCCACTTCGATATGAAAATGGTCGCCGCTATGTTCGCGAATGAAGCGGACCAATTCGGAGGCGTAACGGAAATCGCCCGGCGTGGCCATGCCGGAAGGGAGGTCGCCGCGCAGCGCAACGATGCGACGGCAACCATGCTGCCGGTAGGTATCGAGCAGCTCGGTAATTTCAGCTTTGGAGCCACCCATGCAGCTCAGGTGCGGCGCCACCGACAGGCCATGGCGCTCTCGCAGCTGGCGTACCGTTTCGTCCGTGTAGCTCAAGGTGGACCCGCCCGCGCCGAATGTGACGGAGACATATTCCGGGCCGCGGATTTTCAACTTTTGCGCTGCCGCATGCAGCTGATCGCGTTGCTCGTCAGTCTTGGGCGGGAAGAATTCGAAGCTGATCGCCGTCATGAGTCGGGTCCTGGAAGCCGATGGCCTAGGGTACATATCTTTTCATTGAGATGAAAGGATGTCTGTATGTTTCAAGACAAAAAAAGCGGCCGAAGCCGCTTTTTCTTAAACGTCTGATTTCAGGGTCAGCGGAATTTGGCCACCGTGGCGGCACGCTGGTTCAGCACCCGGGTGTTGTCGCTTTCATGGGCGTTGCCCATCAGGTTGCCATTCCATCGATTGTTGGGGCCGGACCAGATGTTCACGCGGTTGCAGCCGCCTGTGCAGTCGTAGGCCATGACCGTGCGCAGCCGTGCCCCGAGGTTCTGAAAGCCATGGCCATAGGGATACTGGGTATTGCGCCCGGCGGCGGGATCGTGCGTGGCTCCATAGTTGTGGCCCAATTCATGGCCGTAGCTGTAGTAACCGGTGGCGCAGTCTTTGGTAACGACGGTGAAGGCGCCGCTGGCGTTCGAGTTGAGATAGCCAACTCCACATGCGTCGCCGCCAGCGGTAATGAGGGTTACCAGATCGGCGCGCTGTTCGTTTCTGCGGGTATGGATCCAATCGATGGAGCCATCGTTGGGATTGGCAAGACGCGCAAGGTCAGTGCCGAGACTGCCGGAATCCTTGTACTCGGAGGCGTAGACGATATCGACCATTTGCAGGCGATGAGCCACGCCGCTGCGAGCATAGCCGTCGTTGGTCTCGGCGACCGCCAGGTGTGCAAGCCCGACTGGGTCGGCCAGCGACTTGAAGGCATTTTCGCTGAAAACGATCATGACGCGGGCGTTGATGTCATCGGCTGTTGCGTTGCCGGGCGCAGCCCAATCGGTGGCGATCGGGAAAGTATTCGCTTCCAGTGGCGCGAGTTCCGCCGGCAGGTCGTGCTCGGCGACCGCAATCACGGCATGGCCGCCGGACGCCAACGGCCGGATCGCATAGAGCTGACCGCCTGTACGAATAGAGCCGGTAATGCGCCCGTTACGCTTGATCAGGGTGACATCGTTAGCTGCCTCGTTCCATTCGGGCGAAGCGGAGGAGGCGATGCCGTTGGCTATCCCGATCAGGTTATCCTGCCATAGGCCACGCCACACCGTGCTGCCGTCAGGTAATGTCTCGGCATGTGTTTTGCGCACCTCGCTCCGTACTCCCGGTGCGAGCGATAACGCGACTTCCGTAGTGCTTTCTTGTAGCGCGGAGGAATCGACGCTCAAGCGATTGATCATCCGGAATGCCGGAGTCTGGTGGATCGCAAGCAATGTTACGTCTTGTGCCGAGGCAAGGGCCGCGAGTGGCATGGGATGAAAAAGCTCCTTCGCCTCGCTACCCACTGCCGAAGCAAGAGGTGCAAGTGCAAGCAGTCCGGCCGAAAAGAATTTATTTGTATAGCGTCGCATGAGGTCCATCCCTTGAATGAAGAGCGGTCATTCCGCTTGTTCATGGTGCCTGCACGGGTAAAGGATGGCTGAGCGCATCGAGGCATAGAATTTGTAAGCCGCTGCAAGCCACTTTACGTTAGGTATCGCCGTTGGCCTGTCAGCGAAAAATGGCGGTTTGTAGCTCGATAGAAAGCCGCTTGGGCAGGATCAATAGGACTGATAACCAATCCCTTTTTTCAGGAATCATGGTACGACTGAGTTTTCGTCGATGACTCACATCCGTAGCGGCGAGGCGCCTGTTTATTTCGCTTCTCGAAAAATCGAAGCTTCTTCTCACGCCCAAGGATGGGCGTCGCCGCCATTGGAGCGGTGCAACTTTCAGGAGGAACTTCCATGAATCGACTCATGCTTGCCTGCATGCTCTCGGCAGCTCTTGCCGCGCCGTGCCTTGCGGCGGCAACGGCGCCATCGTTGCTGTCCGATCAGCCGTCCATGATGCTGGCGACATCCACTGACACTAGCCTGGCTGGCATAGCGCAGAATCCCGCCAATACCATTCTGCGTCAGGTCAGTGCCAATACGGCGGTGCTTCATGCCGACGCGCAGGCGATTTCGCTATCGCTTGAACCGGGCGTCGAGCTCACTTTCGAACGTGCTGCGGCAGAGACTTTCGCCGATGGCTCACTCGTCTGGCAGGGGCGGCTCGACGCAGACGCTTCCTGGTCCGGTGCGCCCGCCGGCACCGATGATTACGCTCTGCTGGTTCGCAACGGCAGCATGCTTACCGGTGATATCCGCCATGGTGGCAAGGTGTACGAGATTCGCCCGCTACATACCGGCGGTCACGTGGTGTACGTGCAAGATCCCTCCATGCTTCCCATGCATGACGAGGACGATCTGCGCCTGATGAATAGCGCACCATCGGTAGATCAAGGCCCGGCGGCGTTGGCAAATGAAGACGCAACCGCTGACGTGTTGATATTGTTCGCCCGCCGCGCGGCGGCGCAATATCGTGACCAGTTAGGTCTTGCTCGCATGCTGATCGCACAGATGAACATGGCCTTCACCAACAGCAAAATCGATGGTGGTGTTCGCCTGGCTGGCGATAAGCCGTTCATCATTGACTACACCGAATCGGGCAACCAGGGTACCGATCTCAACCGTCTGACGTACCAGGATGGCTGGATTGATGTCGTGCACCAGATGCGTAACACCTACAAAGCCGACCTGGTCACTCTATTGATTCATGATCCTGCAGGTGCAAGCCGTAGCTGTGGTGTCGCATGGATAAATGCAAATCAGAGCCAGGCGTTCTCGGTTACCCAGGCTTCGTGCACGGGCAACTACACCTTCACCCACGAAATCGGACATAACTACGGAGCTGCTCACGAGCGGCGTCAGGGGCTGGGCCCATACCCCTACGGCCATGGCTATCAACATCCGTGGGGCTCGTGGGGCACGGTAATGGCCTATCCATGTAACTTTGGACGTCGCTGCCCGCCACTTCTGAGCTGGTCCAGTCCAACAGTCACCTACAACGGAGAGGTAACCGGCACCACGCATACCGAGGACAACCGCCGCGTGATCAACCAGCGCAAGGAAATAATGGCTGGCTATCGCTAGGTGGGTCCAGTTGCGCTCATGAAAAAGGGAGGCGTGCCGGGCACGCCTCCCTTTGGTTATCTCCGCTGCAAATGATCAGTAGCGGTAATGATCCGGCTTGTACGGGCCTTCCACCGGCACGCCGATGTACGCGGCCTGTTCCGGCGTGAGCTTGGTCAGCTTCACGCCGATCTGCTCCAGGTGCAGGCGAGCGACTTCTTCGTCCAGCTTCTTGGGCAGGCGGTAGACGGTCTTTTCGTAGACGTCCTTGTTTTTCCACAGGTCGATCTGCGCCAGCGTCTGGTTGGAGAAGCTGTTGGACATCACGAAGCTCGGATGGCCGTGCGCGCAGCCGAGATTCACCAGGCGACCTTCGGCCAACATGTAGATGCTGTTGCCCGTCTTGCTGAAGGTGTAGCGGTCGACCTGCGGCTTGATCGTTTCGCGGCTGACATCCTTGGCGCCGTTCAGGCGGTCCATCTGGATCTCGTTGTCGAAGTGGCCGATGTTGCACACCAGGGCGTTGTTCTTCATCGCCGCCATGTGCTCCAGCGTGATGATGTCCTTGTTGCCGGTGGTGGTGACGTAGATGTCGCCGGTGCCGAGGGTTTCTTCGATCGTGGTGACCTGGAAACCTTCCATCGCCGCCTGCAGGGCATTGATCGGGTCGATCTCGGTGACGATCACGCGCGCGCCGAAGCCCTTCAGCGAATGGGCGCAACCCTTACCGACGTCGCCGTAGCCGCACACGACGGCCACTTTGCCCGCGACCATCAGGTCGGTGGCGCGCTTGATGCCGTCGGCCAGCGATTCGCGGCAGCCGTACAGGTTGTCGAACTTGCTCTTGGTGACCGAGTCGTTGACGTTGATCGCCGGCACCAGCAGCTTGCCCGCTTCCATCATCTGATAGAGACGATGCACGCCAGTGGTGGTCTCTTCCGACACGCCCCGCCATTCGGCGGCGATCTTCTTGAACCAGCCCGGACGCTCGGCGTGCACGCGCTTGAGCAGGTCCTTGATCACTTGCTCTTCATGGTTGCCACTGGGGGTGTTGACCCAGTTGTCGCCGTCTTCGAGCTCGACACCCTTGTGGATCAGCAAGGTGGCATCGCCACCGTCGTCCACGATCAGCTGCGGGCCGAGCTGGCCGGGATGGGTCAGCATGTCCAGGGTGCATTCCCAATACTCTTCCAGCGACTCGCCCTTCCAGGCGAACACCGGCAGGTCGCCCGCAGCCAGCGCGGCAGCGACGTCGTCCTGGGTCGAGAAGATGTTGCACGACGCCCAGCGCACCGAAGCGCCCAGCGCACGCAGGGTCTCGGCCAGCACGGCCGTTTCCTTGGTGACGTGCAGCGAGCCGGACAGGCGCACGCCCTTGAGCGGCTGCTCCTTGGCGTAGCGGGCACGGATCTGCATCAGGCCGGGCATTTCCTCTTCGGCCATACGGATACGGCGACGGCCGAGGTCGGCGAGCGAGATATCGCGGACTTTGAAGTCCTGGGTATTGCTGTCTTTGGTAACGGCGTTCATCGATGGCTCCGATGTTGGGCCGGGCGCCGTTGTGGAACATGCCGCGTCGAGCCTGGCCGTAGGGATACGGTCGCAGCGCCCCTCGACGGGCTTACGGAAGCGTCGATTATAACCTGCCGCTGACATTCATTGGCGTAAAAAATTTGTGCCATGCAGCACGCGATGCGCTAGGCTCATCCGTTCCAGTCAGGAGGGTTCGATGCAAGAGCGCGAGCACGATTTCCTGCCCCACGACGGCCCGTTGCGCGAAGACGTGAGCCGGCTGGGGGCAATGGTCGGCAGGATGCTGGCCGAGCAGAAAGGCGAGGACTTCTACCGCCGGGTCGAGTCCGTGCGCACGGCCGCCATCCGGCGCCGCCGCGAGGGCCGCAGCGTCGATGCGCTGGCCGATTCGCTGGCCGGGCTGGACGCCCCTGACGCCGAGGCACTCGCCCGCGCTTTCGCCAGCTATTTCCAGGCGGTCAATATTGCCGAGCGGGTGCACCGGATCCGGCGTCGCCGCGACTATCAGCGCGAAGGGGACAAACCCCAGCCGGAATCCCTGCTCGACGCGCTGACCCGCCTCAAGGAACAGGGCGTCTCCGCGCAGGAGCTGCTCGACTGGCTGCAGCGCCTCCAGGTCGAGCCGGTATTTACAGCGCATCCCACCGAGGCGGTACGCCGGTCCTTGCTGGAGAAGGAGCAGTCGATCGTGCGGGCGCTGGTGGACAACTTCGATCCGACCCGCACTCCCCAGGAGCGCAAGGAAGACGACGACCGCATCTTCATGGCGTTGAACTCCGGCTGGCAGACCGCCGAGGCGTCGCCGCTGCGCCCCACCGTGCAGGGCGAGCATCACCACGTCGGCTTCTACCTGGCCAATCCGATCTATCGCATCGTGCCGGCGCTGTACGAGTCCCTGGCCGAGGCGATGCAGACGGTCTACGGCATGGCCGTACCCTTGCCGCGTTTCCTGAGCTTCGCCACCTGGGTGGGCGGCGACATGGACGGCAATCCGAATGTGGGTGCCGATACCATCGCCGCGAGCCTGTCGACGCAGCGCGCGCATGTGCTCGAGCACTACATTGCCGATATTGCCGGCCTGGCGCGCCTGCTCAGCCAGACCGAGGGGCGCGTCGGCGTCGACGACGGACTTGCCGGGAAGCTCGAAGACTATCGGCAACGCTTTCCCGAGGCGGCGGCCAAGGTGCGCCCGCGCCATGCGGATATGCCTTATCGCAGCTTGCTGACCGTTATCGAAGCGCGACTGCAGGCGACGCATGACGATCAACACAAAGAGGGCTATGCGAACGCGCGGGAGCTGCTCGACGACCTGCATCTGATTCGTACCAGCCTGATCGATCACCATGGCCTGTATGCCGGGGCCTATGCGGTGCAGCGGCTGATCTGGCGTGTGCGTAGCTTCGGATTCCATCTGGCGCGGCTGGATGTGCGGCAGGACTCGCAAGTACACGACGAAGCCTTGTCTGCCTTGCTGGGCGACAAGGGTTGGCTGGAGCGCGATGTTTCAGCGCGCGTGGAGAAGTTGCGCACCTACGCCAGCGGTGAAAGCGCGTTCAACGAAAGTGCGGACGAACAGGCCCGGTCGCTGCAAGCGGTATTCAGGACCTTGCACGACTCGCGCAAGCGCTACGGTACCGATGCAGTCGGCCTCTACATCATCAGCATGGCGCGTTCGGCAGCCGATGTGCTCGCCGTGCTGGCGCTTGCGCGTTACGGCGGCTTGACGGTGGACGAGGGTGTGCCGCTGGATATCGCGCCCTTGTTCGAAACGGTCGACGATCTCAAAAACGCGCCCGGCACCTTGCAGGCCTTGATGGACGACCCGCTTTATCGCAAGCATCTCAAGGCGCGCGGCAATCGCCAGTGGGTGATGCTGGGCTACTCCGACAGCGGCAAGGACGGCGGCACGCTGGCCTCGCGCTGGGGCTTGCAGCGTGCCCAGGTCGAATTGCTCGAAGTGGCGAGCAAGGCGCAGGTACAGCTGTCGTTCTTCCATGGTCGTGGCGGTTCGGCCAGCCGTGGCGGTGCACGCATTGCGCCTGCTTTGATGTCCTCGCCGCGCGGTTCGGTCGCCGGTGTGCTGCGAGTGACCGAGCAGGGTGAGGTGATACATCGCAAGTACGGTATCCGCGCCCTGGCCTTGCGCAATCTCGAACAGACCGTGGGCGCGGTCTTGCGCGCCAGCCTGCGTCCGCGCGAAACCGAAGCGCGCGAAGACATCTGGCGCGAGCGCATGAACCGCTTGGCGGCGGCCAGTCGCACGACGTATCGCGAGCTGGTCGATCGTAACGACTTCATCGACTATTTTCGCGCGGCGACGCCGATCGATGTGATCGAGCGCATGACCTTGGGCTCACGCCCGTCGCGTCGTCGCGAGATGCGTGGCGTGCAGGACTTGCGCGCGATTCCGTGGGTTTTCGCGTGGACGCAGTGCCGCTCGATCATTACCGGCTGGTATGGCCTGGGCTCGGCCCTGGAGACCATCGCCGAGGCTGATGGCGAAGATGCCCTGGTCGACATGGCGCGCGAATGGCCGTTTTTCATCAATATGCTCGATGACGTCGAGATGGTCCTGGCCAAGTGCGATCTGCCGATCGCCGAGGCATTCTCGCGCTTGTCAGGCCCCCTGCATGAGCCGTATTTCGCGTCGATTCGGGGTGAGTTCGAGCGCACGGAGCGTTGGTTGCTCAAGCTCAAGGGGACGGAGGAATTGTTGGGTAGCGAATCGCGTTTGGCGGTATCGATACGCTTGCGCAATCCCTATGTCGATCCGATGAGTTTGCTGCAGGTGGATCTGCTGCGCCGCTGGCGCGAGGGTGGCGAGACCGATGACGGTTTGCTCAAGGCGCTGGTGGCTTGCGTGAATGGGGTGTCGCAGGGGTTGCAGAATACGGGTTGAAGATCAAAAGCGTCCCCCTCACCCCAGCCCTCTCCCCCGGCAGAGCCTGGGGAGAGGGAGCAGGTTGCGCAAGTGCGAAACACAGAAGTTGCCTCGGTAGGCTCCCTCTCCCCTGGCTTTGCCGGGGGAGAGGGCTGGGGTGAGGGGGCGCTCTCAGCGCTCAACCATCCAACTCCGACCACCGCGCATAAGCCGCATCCAACTCGGCCTGCACCGCAGCCAACGCATCATTCGCCCGCAAGATCGCCGCATTGTCCTGCTGATAAAAGCCCGGATCGTTCATCGCCGCGGTCTTGGCGGCAATATCCGCTTCAAGCTGCTCGATACGCACGGGCAGCTGTTCCAGCTCACGCGCATCCTTGTAGCTGAGCTTGCGCTTGGCCTTGGCAGGCTCGGCAACCGCAACAGGTGCCGCTGCAGCGACCTTTTCCGCCTGCAAACGGCGCGCCTCCGGCCGCTGCCGCAACCAATCGGTATAGCCGCCGATGTACTCGCCCACCTGGCCTTCGCCTTCGAGCACCAGCGTGCTGGACACGACGTTGTCGAGGAACGCACGGTCATGCGAAACCAGCAGCAAGGTGCCCTGATATTCGGTCAGCAGTTCTTCGAGTAGTTCCAGCGTTTCGACGTCCAGGTCGTTGGTTGGTTCGTCCATGACCAGCAAGTTGGATGGCTGGGCAAAAAGCTTGGCCAGCAGGAGACGGTTTCGCTCGCCGCCGGATAACCGCGTGATCGGCGCGCGCGCCCGCTCGGGTGAGAACAGGAAATCCTGCAGGTAGCCGATGATGTGCTTGCGCTGGCCGTTGAGCTCGATGTACTCGCGGCCCTCGGCCACGTTGTCCAGCGCGTTCAGGCTGTCGTTGAGCTGGGAGCGGTGCTGATCGAAGTACGCGATCTGCAGGCTGGTGCCGAGCGACACCTCGCCACGCTCCGGCTTGAGCTCGCCAAGCAGGATTTTCAGCAGCGTACTCTTGCCGGCACCGTTCGGGCCGACGATGCCGACGCGGTCGCCACGCATGATGGTGGTGCTCAGGTCGTCGATCAGCACCCGGCCGCCATACGACTGACGCACGTGCTCCAGCTCGATCACCTTCTTGCCCGATGCCTGCGCATTGGCCAGAGTGATCTTGGCGTTGCCGCTGAGCTCGCGTCGCTGGCTGCGTTCGTTACGCAGCGCCTTGAGCGCGCGCACGCGGCCTTCGTTACGGGTGCGGCGCGCCTTGATGCCCTGGCGGATCCACACTTCTTCCTGCGCCAGTTTCTTGTCGAACAGCGCATTGGCCTGCGATTCGGCGTGCAGACGCTCCTCGCGACGGCGCAGGTAGTTGTCATAGTCACCCGGCCAGCTGGTCAGCTGGCCGCGGTCGATCTCGATGATGCGGGTAGCCAGGGCGCGCAGAAAGCTGCGGTCATGGGTGACGAAGATGATGCTGCCGTCGAACTGCTTGAGGAAGGTTTCCAGCCAGCCGATGGCCTCGATGTCGAGGTGGTTGGTCGGCTCGTCCAGCAGCAGTACGTCCGGCTTGCGCACCAGCGCCTGCGCCAGCAGCACGCGGCGCTTCATGCCGCCGGAAAGGGCGGCAAAGTCCGTGTCGGCCGGCAGCTCCAGCCGGGTCAGCACATCGGTGACCCGGCGGTCCAGGTCCCAGCCGTGACGGGCCTCGATCTCGGTCTGCACGTCGCCAAGCGCGTCCATGTCGCCTTCGTGCAGCAGATGGTGATAGCGGGCGAGCAGATGGCCCAGGTCGCCCAGGCCTTCGGCGACCACGTCGAATACGCTGCCAGACGTACCTTGGGGCACCTCCTGCGCCATGCGCGCGACGACGATACCGTTCTGCACGCGCACTTCACCATCGTCGGCGCGCAATTCGCCGGCGATCAGCTTCATCAGGGTGGATTTGCCTTCGCCGTTGCGACCGACGATGCACACGCGCTCGTTGGCCTCGATCGACAGATCGACATGCTCGAGCAGGAGGGGGCCGCCGATACTGAAGTCGACGCGCTGAAGTTGGATCAGGGACATCCGCCCATTGTAGCCGCGAATGGGCGCCGGAACCCGGGATGCCCCCGGGGCCTGTTGACGCTCAAGCGCAGCCCGCGTCGGCAGGCTCTAAGTATTTGAAACCGTTTGTTTGAATCGGAAGGGTCTGAGGTGCATACGTATTCATTTCAGTGACCGCTTTCACGCTCCCGCTGATGCGCCGCATGATGCCTTTTTGCCCTCGTAGCGGTATGCAGTACTGTCGAACGCGGCGTCGCAGTCCCCTGGTGGCGTCGTGTTTTTCGCGCGGGCGCCAGGTTCGGCGCTCGTGTTTTTCCCCAAAAGAATGTCAAGGAGTCCTCGATGAACAATAAGACACTGCGCTATACCGTTCTTGCCGCCGCCGTGGCCGTTGTCGGAAGCTTTACCGCGACCCCGGCCCATGCCAGCAAGGACAAGCCGGTGATCGGTTTCTCGATCGACGACCTGCGTGTCGAACGCTGGACGCGCGATCGCGACTACTTCGTCAAGGCCGCCGAAGGCCTGGGCGCCAAGGTCTACGTGCAGTCGGCCGATGCGAGCGAAGAGCGCCAGGTGGCACAGATCGAAAACCTGATCTCGCGCGGGGTGGACGTATTGGTGATCGTGCCGTTCAACTCCAAGGTGCTCGGCAACGTGGTTTCCGAAGCGAAGAAAGCCGGTATCAAGGTGGTGTCCTACGACCGCCTGATCCTCAATGCCGATATCGATGCGTACATTTCCTTCGACAACGAAAAAGTCGGCGAGATGCAGGCGCAGGGCGTCATCAATGCGGCACCGAAGGGCAACTACTTCCTGCTCGGCGGTGCGGCCACCGACAACAACGCCAAGATTCTGCGCGATGGCCAGATGAAAGTGCTCCAGCCACTGGTCGACAAGGGCGACATCAAGATCGTCGGTCAGCAATGGACGCCCCAATGGGAGCCGGCTCAGGCGCTGCGCATCGTCGAAGACGCGCTGACGGCCAACAAGAACAATATCCAGGGTATCGTGGCTTCCAACGATGGCACGGCCGGCGGCGCGGTCCAGGCGCTGACCCAGCAGAAGCTGGCCGGCAAGGTCGCCGTTTCCGGGCAGGATGCGGATCTTGCCGGCGTCAAGCGCGTTATCGACGGCACGCAGTCGATGACGGTCTACAAGCCGATCAATGCGATTGCTTCGGGCGCCGCCGCGCTGGCGGTGGATCTGGTCAAGGGCAATGCGCCCAAGTTCAATGCCAAGATCAACAATGGTACAAAGGACGTGCAGGCCGAGCTGCTGACGCCAACCTTGCTGACCAAGCAGAATGCGGATCTGGTGATCAAGGACGGTTTCTACACGCACGTGCAGGTTTACGGCAAATAAGCCACCGGTTACCAGTGACCACCTAGCTTGTAGGGGCGACTTCAGTCGCGATCAGCCGTGACGTAACCGCGGTTCGCGACTGAAGTCGCTCCTACAAAATAAGGACAACTTCCGTAAATGGATACAGGCACGTGAGCGACTATTTATTCGAGATGCGCCACATCGTGAAAGAGTTTTCCGGTGTGCGCGCACTCAATGGGATCGATCTGGCCGTGCGACCTGGCGAATGCGTCGGGCTATGTGGCGAGAATGGCGCCGGTAAATCCACCTTGATGAAAGTGCTGTCCGGGGTGTATCCCTATGGCAGCTTCGAGGGCGAGATCCTGTGGGACGGCAAGCCGCTGAAAGCGTATTCGGTGCGTGACAGCGAGAAGGCCGGCATCGTCATCATCCACCAGGAACTGATGCTGGTGCCGAAGATGTCGGTGGCCGAAAACATCTTCCTGGGCAACGAAATCAAAAAGCCCGGCGGGCGCATGGACTACGATGCCATGTACCGTCAGGCCGAAGCACTGCTGGCCCGGTTGAAGCTCAAGGACGTCAATGTGGCTGCGCCGGTGATGAATTACGGTGGTGGCTACCAACAATTGTTCGAGATCGCCAAGGCGCTGGCCAAGAATGCTCGCCTGCTCATTCTTGATGAGCCATCGTCTTCGCTGACTTCCAGCGAGACGGATGTCCTGCTTTCCATCATCGAAGACCTCAAGCGCGAAGGCGTCGCGTGCGTCTATATCTCGCACAAGCTCGACGAGGTCGCACGCGTGTGCGACACCGTCACGGTGATTCGCGATGGCCAGCATATCGGTACGCGTCCGATGGCCGAACTGAACGTCGACAAGATCATCGCGATGATGGTCGGGCGCGAGATCACCGATCTGTATCCGCGCGTGGATCATCCGATCGGGGAGGTGATCTTCGAGGCGCGTCATGTGACCTGCTGGGACACCACCAATCCCAACCGCAAGCGCGTGGATGACGTCAGCTTTCAGTTGCGGCGCGGCGAGATTCTAGGCATCGCCGGACTGGTCGGGGCCGGACGTACCGAGCTGGTGTCGGCGATTTTCGGTGCCTATCCCGGCCGCTCGGAAGCCGAGCTGTTGATGGAAGGCAAGCCGATCAAAGTGAAGTCGCCCGAGCAGGCTATTCGCGCCGGCCTGTCGCTGGTGCCGGAGGACCGCAAGCGGCAAGGTATCGTTCCGCTGCTGGGCGTCGGCGACAACATCACCCTGGCAACGCTCGAACACTATTCCCATGCGGGCCGTATCGATCGCAATGCCGAACTGGCGACGGTGGAGCGCGAGATCACGCGCCTGCGCGTCAAGACGGCAAGCCCCGCGCTGGCCATTGTTGGCCTGTCCGGGGGCAATCAGCAAAAGGCGGTGCTGACCAAGATGCTGCTGCCCGAGCCTCGCGTGCTGATCCTGGACGAGCCGACCCGCGGTGTCGACGTCGGTTCCAAGCACGATATCTACAAGCTGATGTTCGAGCTGGCCGCCAAGGGCGTGTCGATCATCATGGTGTCGTCGGAACTGTCCGAAGTGCTCGGCGTCAGCGACCGCGTGCTGGTGATCGGGGAAGGGCGCCTGCGCGGCGACTTCGTCAACCAGGGGCTGACGCAGGAGCAGGTGCTGGCCGCCGCCATCGATGCCAAGCCGCAATCCAGCGCGGCCTGATTACCCTCTATTCGGGAACGTAATATGCAAGCACAGCAAGTTCAGCAATTTTTTGTCCGCTACAAGATCGCCGCGTTGCTGCTGGCGGTCGCGCTGATATGGATCTTCTTCCATGTCGGCACCGACGGCGCCTTCGTCACGCCGCGCAATGTCGCCAATCTGCTGCGGCAGATGTCGATTACCGGCCTGCTCGCCTGCGGCATGGTGTTCATCATCATTGCCGGTGAAATCGACCTGTCGGTCGGTTCGCTACTCGGCCTGCTCGGCGGCGTAGTGGCCATCTTCACCGTCAACATGCAGTGGAGCACGACGATGGCGATCTGCGTGACCCTGCTGGTGGGTCTGGCGGTCGGCATGTTCAACGGCTTCTGGGTTACCAGGATGCGCGTACCGTCGTTTATCGTCGGCCTGGGCGGCATGCTGGCCTTTCGCGGCATCCTGCTTGGTGTCACGCATAGCGCGACCATTGCGCCGGTGCCCGATGGCCTGGTCTATCTCGGTCAGGGTCTGGTACCGATCGACGTATCGCTCGTACTCGGCGGGCTGATTTTTCTCGCGCTGCTGGTCATCACGGTGCGTCGCCGTACGCGTCGCGCCAAACTCGATCTCAAGCAGACGCCGCTGTGGATGGATATCGCCAAGATGCTGGTGATCGGCGTAGTCATCGCCGGCTTTCTGCGCATGCTCAACGATGCCGGTGGCGTGCCCGTACCGGTGATGATCCTGCTCGCGGCGCTCGCGATCTTCTCCTACATCGCCAGCCAGACCGTGTTCGGCCGCCACATCTACGCGGTGGGCGGCAATATGGAAGCTACGCGCCTGTCGGGCGTGAACGTCGGCCGCGTCAAGCTGGTCGTGTTCGCGCTGATGGGTTTGATGGCGGCTTTCGCCGGCATCATCAACACCGCACGACTGGCTGCCGGTTCGCCGTCTGCCGGTACCAACGGCGAACTCGATGCCATCGCCGCCTGTTTCATCGGCGGCACCTCGATGCGCGGTGGCTCGGGCACGGTGCACGGCGCCTTGATCGGTGCGCTGGTCATGGCCAGCCTCGACAACGGCATGTCGCTGATGGACGTCGATACGTTCTGGCAGATGATCGTAAAGGGCAGCATCCTGGTGCTGGCGGTATGGGTCGACGTGTTGTCGGGCTCGAATCGCGGATAGTCGGATTCGCTCCAGGCCGCTTAGTGCGGCCTGGACGCCGAGCGCAGCGGAATATCCTTGAGCAGCCACGCCAGCACGAACCCGATCACCGCCACGCACGCAGCGATATAGAACACTCCGTGCAAGGACTGATCGAATGCGCTCAGGAACTTCGCATGCAGCTCCGGTGACAGCTTGTTGATCAGCTCCGGTCGCAACGCCCGTGGCGGTGCGTTCGGCGGTGCCGGCGGCATGAAATCGGCGATGCGGTCGTTGAGTCGCAGCGTAAAAAGAGCACCGAAAGTGGCCACCCCGATCGAGCCGCCGATCGAGCGGAACAGCGTGACACCGGAAGTCGCCACGCCCAGGTATTTGAAGTCGACGCTGTTCTGCGCGGCAAGGATCAGTACCTGCATCACCATACCCAAGCCAGCACCAAGAATGCCCGCGTACAGATAGAGCATCGCGATCGGCGTGTGTTCTTCCAGCGTACCGAGCAGTCCCAGGCCGATCGAGGCGATGGCCATGCCGGCAATGGGAAACATGCGATAGCGACCGATCTTGCTGATGATGCGCCCGCTGATGATCGAGGTGACCAGTACGCCGCCCATCAATGGGATCAACTGCGTGCCTGCACCGGTTGGCGAGGCGCCTTTGACTACTTGCAGATACAGCGGCAGGTAAGTGATCGAGCCAAACAGCGATGCGCCCACCAGCAGGCCGATCACGCTGCACAACAGGAAGGTGCGCTGCTTGAAAAGCTCCAACGGGATGATCGGCTCCTTGGCTTTGCGCTCCTCCATCACGAAACCCACCAGGGACAAGAGGCCGAATACCAGCGTCGTCCACAGTTGCCCTGACGTCCACGGAAGAATCGTGCCGCCCTGGGTGGTGAACAGGATGATCGACGTCAGCGCGAGAGCAAGGAACATGGCGCCGAAGTAGTCGATCTCGTGTTTGACGTGCTTGGTATGCGGATGAAAGACCGCCGCGATCACCAGCAGGGCGATAACGCCCAGGGGCAGGTTGATATAGAAGATCCAGCGCCAGCTCAGGTGTTCGACGATGAAGCCGCCGAGCAAGGGGCCGATCACCGTCGCCAGCCCATACGCGCCGCCAAGCAGGCCCTGGTAACGGCCACGTTCCGCCGGCGGGATCACGTCGCCGATCGCCGCCATGGTCGCCACCAGCAGGCCGCCGCCGCCAAGTCCCTGCAGCGCACGCGTGAGTATCAACTGGTCCATCGTCTGCGCCAGCCCGCACAGCACCGAGCCCGCCAGGAAGATCACGATGGCCGTTTGCAGCACGATTTTTCGGCCGAACAGATCGCCGAACTTGCCGTATAGCGGCACCACGATGGTGGAGGCGAGCAGATAGGCCGTGACCACCCACGACAACGACTCGAAGCCGCCCAGGTCGCCAACGATGGTCGGCAAGGCGGTGGAAACGATCGTCTGGTCCAGCGCCGCCAGCAGCAGGACCAGGATCAGGGCACCGAACAGCAGGTGGATCGGGGGATGCGTCGGCGTGGCGGCCGGGGCGGGATCCGGCGGCAATGCGGCGTCTTGCGGCAACGGTTGGGAGGACATGGCTGGGCTTTAAATTAATTAATATGTTTATTAATATCTCAAGAGTTGGGCCACCCGTCAATCTGTCGGGCGCGGCCCTTTAGAATGGGCGGACTTACGGAGCCCCTGTGTCGACCGAAACCAGCAAACCCGTCCGCCGCCCCGGGCGACCCGCCGGACCCGCTGCCAGCAAGGATCAGCGCGAACGCCTGCTAGATATCGCGCTGGAGCTGTTCGCGCGCCATGGCGTGGCGGACACCACGCTCAGCGCGATCGCACGCAAGGCCGGCATGACGCCGGCGATGGCGCACTATTACTTCAAGACGCGCGAGCAGTTGTTCGATCTATTGATCGATGAACGCATCATGCCTGCACGGGCGAACATCGAAGAGGTGTTCCAGGCTCATCCCGGCGACCCGGTCAAGGCGCTGAGCCTGATCGCCGAGCGGCTGGTGGCCACCAACGCACGACTACCCTGGTTCGGTGCGTTGTGGATACGCGAGATGATCAGCGACAACGACATCTTCAAACAGCACATGCGCAAACGCTTCGGTGTCGAGCGTCAGGCGGCGATGTTCGAAAACGTCAGGCGCTGGCAGCAAGAAGGCAAGCTCAATCCGGACATCGAGCCGGCGTTGTTGTTCGTGTCGCTGCTTGGCCTGACCACGCTGCCGATGGCGGCCGTGCGTCGCTGGAAGGGCGATCCCCTGGCCGCACATATCGATGCGCAGATCATTGCGCGGCATGCGGTGGCGATGTTGACGCATGGGATCAGCCCGGGGCAGGCGTGACGTTGCGGTGCCGCGGTCGCGACTGAAGTCGCTCCTACAAGCTAGCCGGGCCTGCCTGAGTTTGTAGGAGCGACTTCAGCCGCGACTGTCCCGCCGCCATATCGCTATGCGCTGCGGAACAACGCCATGCGATGCGTCCTCCGGCAGATGCGCGGCCCGAAGATGGAAAGGGGATCCCTTCGCGGCGCATAGCGATGCGCAGATCATTGCGCGGCATGCGGTGGCGATGTTGACGCATGGGATCAGCCCGGGCAGGCATGACGTTGCGGTGCCGCGGTCGCGACTGAAGTCGCTCCTACAAGCTAGCCGGGCCTGCCTGAGTTTGTAGGAGCGACTTCAGTCGCGACCGTCCCACCGCCATATCGCTACGCGCTGTGAAACAACGCAATGCGATGCTCCTCGGGTGGATACGCTGCCCGAAGCCAGGTGGCCTGTGCCAGCAGGGCCGTGCAGGGGCCCAGGCTTGCAATCCTTATGGGCCGCCGCGTCGCTTCGTATTCGAGCTTCGCCATGATCTGCTGCAGCAATGCGCCGGTCACCGGTGTGTAGAGATAGAACACCGTGCCGTTGCTGAAGTCGGCTTCCCGCAGGTCCTCGCAGGCAAAGCGAGCGCATTCGAGTCCAAGCGCCGTTGCCGCCTCTGTCGCACTCCGGACATACACAAGCTCCCGCTCGATACCGATACTGCGCGCAGGCGTGCATATCGCGGTAAGCAGCGAGACATGCCCCAGTCCCGCGCCCAGGTCGATCAGCAGATCGTCTTTACGCAGCTGGCACAGCTCAAGCAGATCGAAAATCCGTCGCGCCGGAGTCGGCTGGTAGAACACCATGTCCTTTTCCAGCGCGGCAATGTCACCGTGTGGCTCGGGCAATTGCAGCACGCCACTGATCAAGGCATCGCGGTAGTCGTAGGCCGGCGAGGCATCGTCGGACGATTCAAGCCACGGACGCATTGCATCGCGTCCTTCGCCTCGAAGAATCGCTTCGCGAATCGATTGGTATAACGCCTGGTTTAGGGCTTCGATATCCGCTATGCCTTGCTGCACGGCACTGTCGTCGGGGCGGTCGAGCAGCTCGTCTTCCAGGCGGTCCAGTTGCGCGATGCGTTCGCGCAGTTCGAGGTGTGGTTCATTTCGCATAGCGGAAGTATGCGCACAAAAAAGGCCGCAAGCGCGGCCTTTTCTGCAAGCAAACCCAAACGGGCTTACTTCAACTTGGCATCCGCGCGCAGCGCTTCGGCCTTGTCGGTCTTTTCCCAGGAGAACGCGCTATAGGTCTTGCCATCCGGACCCTTCACTTCGTAAGGAGTGCGGCCGAAGTGACCATAGCTGGCGGTCTGCTGATACATCGGGTGGATCAGGTCGAGCATCTTGATGATGCCGTACGGGCGCAGATCGAAGTGCTTGCGGATCAGCTTCTCGATCTTCTCGTCCGAGATATTGCCGGTGCCGAAGGTGGTGACCGAGATCGAGGTCGGCTCGGCCACGCCGATGGCGTAGGAGACCTGCACTTCGCAACGGTCGGCAATGCCGGCGGCGACGATGTTTTTGGCCACGTAGCGGGCAGCATAAGCGGCCGAGCGATCCACCTTGGACGGATCCTTGCCCGAGAACGCGCCACCACCGTGACGGGCCCAGCCGCCGTAGGTGTCGACGATGATCTTGCGACCGGTCAGGCCGCAGTCGCCCACCGGGCCGCCGATCACGAACTTGCCGGTCGGGTTGATATGGAACTTGGTGCCCTTGTGCAGCAGCTTGGCCGGCAGCACAGGCTTCAGGATGTGCTCGCGCACGGCCTCGATCAGGTCTTTCTGCTTGACGTTCGGGTCATGCTGGGTCGACAGCACCACCGCATCGATGGCCACGGCTTCGCCGTTTTCATAGCGCAGGGTGACCTGGCTCTTGGCGTCCGGGCGCAGCCACGGCAGCGGCGAGTTCTTCTTCTTGCGGACCTTGGCCTGCTGCTCGACCAGACGGTGCGAGTAGTAGATCGCCGCCGGCATGTAGTCCTTGGTTTCGTTGGTGGCGTAGCCGAACATCAGGCCCTGGTCGCCAGCGCCCTGTTCTTCGGGCTTCTTGCGGTCCACGCCCTGGTTGATGTCCGGCGACTGCTTGCCGATCAGGTTCAGCACGCCGCAGGTTTCGCCGTCGAAACCGACTTCGGACGAGTCATAGCCGATGTCCACGATGACCTTGCGGGTCAGCGCTTCCAGGTCGATCCAGGCGCTGGTGGTGACTTCGCCGGCGACGATGGCGACGCCCGTCTTCACCATGGTTTCGCAAGCCACGCGGGCGCGCGGATCCTGGGCCAGGATCGCGTCGAGAACGGCGTCGGAAATCTGGTCGGCAACCTTGTCCGGATGGCCTTCGGACACCGACTCAGAGGTGAAGAGGTAGTTGCTCATCGGGGCAAATATCCTTCTTTTCGGATAAAGAGATAAAAGGGGCGCACAGGATACACGGACCGGGGCGCGATTTCACTGCCCAGTATGCCCCCGGAAACACTGAAATGGGATGACAGTGGGCGCCCGTTCATGCCTCTGGCCAGGGTAGGGCGTGCCGGGCCGGGCGGAGGCGGTTATGCTCCATGGCTTTGGCAGGCAAGGAGTTTTCCGATGAGGCAAGCCCGTCTGGCGCGCAGCGCCATGCTCCTGATGATCGGTTGGCTGCTGATAGCCGGCGTGGCGCTGGCTCGACAGCCACCGCCGCAGCAATGGGCGCCGGATATCGCCGCTTTCACGGCGCAGGACCAGAGCCAGCCGCCGCCTCAGCACGGCGTGCTGTTTATCGGCAGCTCCTCGATCCACGCCTGGACCAGCCTGGCGACCGATTTCCCCGGCGTGCCGGTGATCAACCGTGGCTTCGGCGGTTCGGCCATTGCCGATTCCACTTTCTATGTCGATCGCATCGTCACGCCATATCACCCGCGCGTGATCGTCATGTACGCCGGCGACAACGACATCGCCGAAGGGGCTACATCGGCGGAGGTCATCCACGATTTCCAGGCATTTGTCGCGCGTGTGCGCCGCGACCTGCCTGAGACCAAAATCGTCTATATCTCGATCAAGCCCAGTCTGGCCCGAGAAAACCTTTGGCCGCAGATGCGCGAAGCCAACGAGGGCATCGCGCATTGGATGAAGGGTAAGCCCGGCTTGCGCTTCGTCGATATCGGTCCGGCCATGGTCGATGCGCAAGGCCATCCGCGGCCGGAACTGCTCCGCGCGGATGGCTTGCATATGACGCCGGCCGGCTATGCGATTTGGGTAAATGCGCTAAAGCCGGTATTGGCTAGCTACAGTTTTAGGGTCCAATAGCAAATAGCCTGGAAATCGAGGCATCCTCAAATGGCCTCCCGAGTTTCGGTGATATCTGCCGAAAGGCGATGTTGTCGATGAACTAGGAGGGGCGCCGTGGGCGCCCCGGTCGAGAGCTTTGGTTCTGGCTGCTCTGCGGAGATTTACGTGGTACCAGTTCAGTGTGCTCGCTGCTCATCTTTCGCAGCGCTTCTTGCGTGATCTTGGAGACAGTCACCTTGGTTTCCGTGGACACGACACGCGGCTGCGGCCTCGAAGAAGCATCAACACTTAAATTTCGACGATCGGCGAGCGGCTGTCCTGCATCTCTATATGTTTCGTTGAGAGCCTCTGCATTGATGGCACGTCGGATAACCGTGGAATCGGACAAGGCCATATTCGGCAAATGTGCTTCGACGGCGTTGTAGACGCGGGTGCGCCGCTCTCTTGCTTGGGCGTTGTCTCCGCTATGGGACAGATTTAGATCCGCCAGCACGGCAGCAGTATCCTTCAGTGGCGTGAAGCGCGAAGGGAGCTCGTTATCCATGGCCGATACAGAACGCTCGATGGAATGCAGCGTGCCCTGGTTTTTCAGGTTGGGCTTTAGATAATGCCGTAGGCTGACGATGGCGCCAGGTACACGTCCCTGGATCGAGGAGAACTTATTGGCTGTAAGGAAGTCACCCTCGACGCTATAGGCCCGTACTTGGCCTTGCTCAGCCTTATGCAAGAAGTCGTCGACCGTCTTTCCTTTAGGAGTCAGTACGCGTCGCATCGATTCTTTGTGCAACGCGGCGGGATTGACGATGACTGCCGTGTTCCCAGTAGTCACTGACGCCATCGTCGCCAGTCCGCCACCGAGCGAATGCCCGGTAAATGCGACGTTCTCGCCCCAGCTCGCGTAGACCATTTTTGATAGGCGTTCGGCTAGCGCATATTGCTTGGTTTCATAGCCCATTCCCTGGCCGAGATTGGCAGCAGCGGCTTTGCCTAAACCTTCCTTGGGGACCGTGCCGCGAAACGCAACCAGGTAGGATTCGGGCTGTCCTGGCTTGTTGTAGGCGAAGATCCGCGCCCGGAAACCAGATCGAAGGTCTGTAAGCGGCGCCCCATCGCCTTGCCTTTTTGCCTCGTGTACCACGCCTGACGGGTACTCGCTGCCCTTCAATTCACGCCAACCCGACGGCAGCTTCATTGTGTTGGCATCTGTATAAACGGCACGGCAAAGTGTCATCAGGTCGCGATCGAACTTTGCATTCGGCCGCGTACCTGCCAGTTCGTTGCTGATAGCCATGATGTTCTCTCCTTTTGAGCAAGCTGGTTTATTCCATGCATCAGGCTGGTGGTGCCGGTGGCATATACGGCGGCACGTACCAGGCTGACGGTGCCTCTGGTACTTCTGGTGGATCGATCACGCGCGAGGAAAATAATGTCTCCCTGTACCAGCGGATCTTGCTGCCACGTACGGGCTTGCACGCGCGCGCGAACACCAGAATTTCATCTGCGCCCAGTTCCATAACTTCCTGCGGCAAGAGCAGGGCGCGGCTCTGCTCAGAGTCGCTGACGCTGCGCGAACCTTGGGAGAACATGTCCGGCCGCGAACGGGAGGATGACGTGACGGTGTTGTTTCCAAGCTCGTTGCTTATCTCGGTAGCCGAGCCGATGTCGGCAGGCGTATAGGAGATGCGTACGGCATGATTCTGAAAGAACGTTTTCGCCGCCTCCTCACCATAGACTTCGCGGATCTGGCTGGGTGACTGGAAAATCGGCAACAACCTCACGCCGTAGCCGCGAAGGAACGCAATGGCATCAACGATCAGAGGAAGCTTGCCCAGAGACTTGAATTCGTCCAGCAATAGCAGGCATTGGCGCGAAAGCTCCTTGTTGTGCTCGGGAAGTTCGCGAGTATTGAGATCGACAACCTGCTGGAAAAACAGATTTACCAGCGGCGCCAGTCGGCCGAGATTGTCCGGTGTGATGCCGATATAGATGCTGATGTTGCGCTTGCGCAGTGCATTGAGATCAAAGTCGTTTTCTGAAGTCGCTGCGTCGAGGATCGGATTGAGGAACAGTTCCAGGCGCGAGGTAAAGGTCTTGCGGATCGATGTGCGCGTATCGTCGGCCGTATTGGCGTAATCCAGCAACGCGCTCTCGCAGAGCACCGATAGCGGTTGCCGTGCAAGGCGGCGCTCGTTGATGATATCGATCAGGCGATTCTCGGTATCAGCGAAGGCTTCGCGCGCCACCTGGCCCAGCGTCAACGGAATGCCCGGCGTCTCCATGATGTAGAGCACGATGCCGAGGAAAAGCGAGCGACAGCTGGCGCTCCAGATCGGGTCGGTGCCGTCGACGTCGGGAAAGATGATGTTGCCGATCTTTTGAATGTCATCGACACGCAGGCCTTCGTCATAGCGGATATAACCTAGCGGATTCCATCGATGCGTGCGCTGCTGCGGCGATGCGGGGTCGAACAGATAGACCTCGTGGCCGTGCTTTTGGCGAAAGCCCGCGGTGAGCGTCCAGTTCTCCTGCTTGATGTCCAGCACGATAATCGAGTGATTCCAATTGAGCAGATTGGGAATCACCACGCCTACGCCCTTGCCCGAGCCGGTAGGGGCGGCAAGCATTACATGTGGAAACTGCGCCAGACCGGCACTCAGGAAACGGTTGCCTGTACGCCCAAGGAGGATGCCGTCGCCATCGTCGGTCAGCAGTCCTGCGCGCCGTATCTCGGTGAGGTTGGCAAAGCGAGCCTTGCCATGCAATGCCTGCCGAGGCTTCAGCCACAGCAGGGCGATGGGCGAAAGCACCACCGCAGTCGCCGCCAGAGCGCTGATCATCAGCTTCTTTCGCACGGCCGGATCGTCTCCGTAGAAATGACGATAGCTCAGCCGGCTCATCAGATCCGGCGGCGCTCCTTCACCGCGAAACGCAAGCCAGTGAAAGACCACACCTGCCAGATAGAGCCATAGCGGTATGGCAACAAGGGCGAGTACGACAACCAGCGTCGCCTTAAGCCAGGATGGAACGCTTGCGCTCTGGCTCATAGTAGATTCCCGTGACGCACCGGCGTCCGCGTACGACACTGAACTGGACGACGATGTCGACCAGCATGAAAAGCAGCTGCTTGATGTCCTCACGCGAAAGGTGTGCACCGCCGGACGACTCCTTGACCAGCAGCATCAGCTGCTCGATCGCGAGGCGCGGGCTGGTGGCGTGTACCGAGGTAATCGAACCGGGGTGGCCGGAGTTGACGTTGCGCACGAAGTAGAACGCTTCCTCGCTGCGCAGCTCGGCCAGCAGGATGCGATCGGGCTTCATGCGCAGGCACGATTCCAGCAGCAGTTTGGGCGTGGCGTTGCTGACGCCCTGGCCGTCCTTGGAGTAGAACAAGCGCACATGATTAGGTTGGTTGATGATCTCCAGTTCCGGCGTGTCCTCGATGGTGATGAGGCGTTCGTTGGCCGGAATAAGATCCACCAACGTCTTCATGATCGTGGTCTTGCCCGAACCGGTGGCGCCGGAAACCACGATGTTCTGCTTCGCCTGCACTGCCAGTTCGAGGAACTGACGAATGCGACCGGCGCCGAGGTGGCCACGCAGCTCTTTTTCCAGCGTATCGTTGGCGTCGTAGCCGACGACCACGTTTTCGAAAGCGCCGTTTGCTTCGTAGTCACTCAGCGAAAGGCGCAAGCGCGATGGTTTACGAATCGTCAGGCTGACCGTGCCCAGCGGCACGGCCGGTGGGACGATGGCCTGCACGCGCTCGCCACCCGGCAACGCGGCGGAGACCACCGGTGCGTTCTCGGAAATGGTCTGGTGCGTCGATGTGGCGATCAATTTGGCCAGCATGCGCAGATGGTCGTACGTCAGCTCAGGCATCGGATGGCATAGCCATCCTTCCCGGCTCTCGGTCCATGCCTCGCCCGGCCGATTGATCACGACCTCGGTGATATCGCCGGAAAGCAGCGTGCGCAGCGGTTTCAGGTACGTTTCGATCGCCGAAATGTGCGCCGGCTCAATGGCTACCACTTCGGTCATGGCGCAACGGCTCGCGGCGCCAGCGAATACACCGAGCCGAAGTACAGATCCCGCGCCACGAAGATGCCGATATGGCCACCCTGTGCGCGATCCAGTGTCGGCGGAATATTGACCGTGCTTTCGACAATGATCGACGCGGCGTCGCGTGCGGCACCCGAGGTATTGCCGAAGTTATAGACGTTGCTGCCGCTGCTGCCGTCGCTGCCTCTGCCGCCGTTGGCCGCGATCTGTGCCGCGTCATCGACGACGGAGACCAGCATGGCCGCCCCAAAGCGGAGCCAGAAATGATGATTGATCTTCCCTTCCATGCCCGAACGTCCCAGCGCGTCGGTATTGGGCGAGTCCAGGTTGATAATGACGCCGTTGGGTGTTTCCGCACGGGTCCACAATACGAAAATGCGGTCGAGCCCTTGCTTCAACTGTCCGGACTGGTACTGCCCGACGATGCGCGAGCCGCGTTCCAGCAAAAGCACGCGGCCATTGGTCGAGTACACGTTGCGGTTGAGCACGCAGGAGGTCATGCCCGGCATCTGGCTACTGATCGCCGTGACCAGCGTGCAGTCGAGAAAGCTGCCCTGGGTCAGCGTGAGATCCGGATCCGTCAGCTGCGAGGCCGCCGCTTCGGCGGTACGCGTGGCGCTCAGTGCGGAAGACAGCGAATTGGCAGCACGCGCACCACCGGCCGTTGGCGTCGCGGCTGGCGTGGCGTCGCCTGCATTCGCCGCAGCGCCGGCTTGTCCGGCCGACAACACACGCAACGGTGCGCGCTTGCGTCTCTCGGCCAGGTCCATGGCGGCTTTCTGTTCCGCGGTAAGACCCGTCGGTCCGGCCGGCGTCTCGGCTTTACCAGGTGGTGGCGGCGGTGCGTTCTTGGCGTTGAAGGCATCCCGGGTCAGGTCCGGCAGGCCGCGTTCGGCCATCTGCGGCTTGTCGCGTCCCTCGCCGCGATGGCGAAGCTTGTCCAGTACCGCGTTGGCGCCCAAGCCGATCGCGATAGTGACGCCCAGGCCGATAGCTAACAGCAAGACGTACTTGTTGCCCTTCTGTTTCCTGCCGACCTGAGGAATGCCGCGCACATCGTGCGCGCCTGGCGACTCGTGCGCGCTCGGCGACTGATTATTTTGAAACATCGGAAGCTCTCTGCGAGACGGGGCGCGATGGGGATGGCTGCACGCCGTTCACCTGGATGGTTGGCTTCGACTCGGCGGCGTTCATCCGCGGAGATACCGGTGCCGATACGCGTGGCGACTTTGGTTCAGCGCGAATGATCCGTTCGACTTCCGGGCTGGCCGTACCGGTGGGCGTGGCGATGCCGTGGTGGTTGTAGCTTCGATTTTGCAGGCAGGCTACGGACCGGCCTTTCCGCAGGACCAGTTGCTTTGCCACGATCTGCACCACGAACTGGTCACCGCGCATGGCCCCGTTGACGATACTTTCGCTGCCGTCGGCGTTGATCATGAACACCGCGGGGATTTCCTGACCTCCAGGGAACCGCATATAGGTAAAGCGGCCGTCGTCGTAGATTTCCGAAGGCCGGATTTCACGTGTTCCGCGAGCGTAATAGTTCCAGTTGACGGGCAGGTTGGACTTGGTGAACGCGGAGTCGACCATGCGCGCCTTCGCGTCGGCGATACGCTGTTGTGCTATCGCGTCGGCTTCCGCCGCGCGATCTTCCGGGAAATCGAACCGTACCTGGAAGTACATGGAGCGGTCGCGCGGAGAGCTACTTCGCCGGGCATCGAGCGCGAACTGGTATACACGCTTGTTGGTGACCACCGTCATATTGGTGACCGCGTTTTCCTCGCGTGGTTTGACGAAAAGGTGATTGGCCGAGGGAGCAATTTCCCAGGCAAGCGAATCGCCGATAGCGATGTCGACGACGCTTTCGCCAGGAGCAAGCTCGATGTCGGTCGAATAGCCGTAGTGGCCGACGACCTTGACGACATCGTCGCGGTTGTAGACCACTTTCTTCATGCGCGCGTCGTGTCGTCCCTTGATGGGGACCGATTCGGCGTGACCGGTACAGCACAGGGTCAGACCCAAGGCGAGGACGAGAACAGGCTTGATCATTTGTTTGCCGCTCCCGTTTCCGGATCCAGTCGATAATCGACCACCTGGAAACCCACCGGATTGACCAGCCTGGCCTTGGCGTCCATCGAAGCCTTTTGATAGAGGTAGGTAATGGTGGCGATCCAATGGGTATCGACCGGTTCCGCATTGAGCTTGCGTTCGGTACGCGTAAAGCGCGCCTGGGCTACACCCTTTCCGAGGAAGCTGATCGAGTTGACCGTTATTTCGACACTGCCGTCCTTGCCGTAGACCTGGGTCGGCGAACGCGGGTTCTTCGGGTTGATCGAGCCGTAATAGGCATCGCCCACTTGTTTGGTCGACATCAGCGATACGGCCTCGTAGTTGGGATAGGCCAGCGCGTCGGCATATTCCTCGCGATAATTGACGTAGCGCCCGAGGAAGTACTTGTCGATCGCTTCGTCGAATGTGATGGTGTCTTCATCCACGCGGCTAACGATATCGGCGGCACCAGTGTTGCGGTCCACGCGAACGATAAAGGGCTCGACGGATTTGAGCGGTGTGAGCAAGGCCACGGCGACGCAAGCGGTGAGTGCGATGGCGATGCCCAACGCGGCAAATAGCCAAGCGCGCCGCTCACTCTTGCGAGCGCGGGCGATTTCCGTCGTTTCCCAGGCCCGCGAAGCCTCGAGAAAGGCGTCGATGGCGGGGTTACTCATGTTGGCCATCCTTCAGATAGCGTTCCGGCGCGTTGACCGGCTCATAAGTGCCGTGGCAGCGCGGAGCCTTGAACTTCCCCGAGGCGCACGCCGATAGCGCAAGCGCAAGCAGGGCCATGAAGATGTATTTGGGATATATCAAGGATCAGCTCCGTTTCAATTTACGTAGAGAGAAGGGCTATTTTTCGGCACCACCGCGGAAGGCGGTCGAGCGAACGCGATTGGCCGTCGCGCCACCGCCGCGCGCGGCGGCGGATGTGCCCGCTCTCGCCGCGCTTCCCGCGCGGCTGGCGCCGGACTTCACTGCAGAGCCCATCGATGTCGCCGTACGCGCGATCTGTGCGGGCGCCGCCAACATTCGGGAGAAAACGTTCTGCGTGGTCATAGATGCGCCACCCGCAATGGCGCTGGCAATGCCGCGTGTTTGAAGCAATGCGGCGATGATCGCGATCGTCGCGCCGATGATCTTGACCATGCTCAATAGCGCATCGCTGGGCGAGCCGTTGGGCAGTTGGGCCATATAATCCTCGAACAGGTCGAAACAAATAGTCACGGCGGTCGCGACAAGAATGAAAAGGATGGAAAAGTTGATCGCCTGACCAAGCCATGCATCAAAAAAACGATACGTCGTCTGGAAGATGGCCAGCAAGATGAAAAGGGGGCCGACCGCCAACAGGATGGCGAGCGCGATAAAGGCAATGAACACCAGGGCTGTTGCGATGCCGACGATGACTGCGACCGCGATAAAGATAAGAATCGCCAGAAAGAAGTAGACAATGTAGCTGAAATGGAAAAGGCCGAACTTTTTCGTGCCGTAATCCCAGACGCCAGAGCCAATATCAAAGCCTCGCTGAAGGCATGCGTCAATGACCTTGGCAATGGCTGGCGTATCGCCGGAAAGATCGGCGCCGCGGTCGACCACCAGAGCGGCGATCTGCATCGGTACGTTCAGGAAAAATTCGGCGATATCCTCCTGATACGTACCTACCGTCAGCCCCAAGAGAACAACAGCGCAGATTCTCAATATGCGATATGCCCCGTCGGAAAAGGGTTCGTTGATGCGGCCGCTGGCGATGCCCGCACCCCATAGCAGCACGTAGATGGTTAGCATCGCGATCGCGCCAGGCGCAATGATCTCGATGAGGTTGGAAGAGCCTTTATTGACCGACTTCGTCAGAACTTTGACGATGTCGTGCAGGATGAAGTCGGCGATTTTTATGTCCGCCATGGATATCGTCCTTGATGCTTCTGTCTCGAGGAAGGTGAGCTCATAGGCCGGCCTGGACATGCCAGGCCGGCGGCACTTCAAATAGCGTGCGAGCTATCTCGCGGTTCAATCCTTTTCAGAATCCTCTCGTACTGCCATATCCTTGACCGACTGATAGGCGTTGGCGTACTCGAACTGTTCAAGCATGGCGTTGGTCGATTGCATGCGGATCAGTTCGTTCGTCATCAGGCCATTCTCGACCTGGATGCGCGCCTGAAGATCGACAATCTCCTTCAGCGTGGAGGCGTCATCGATCTTCCCTTGCAGTTGCTTGAGGCGTTCGATGCGATCGACGCTGGCGTTGTAGCTGGAGGCATTGATTGCGCTGCCATTAAGTGAGCGCAGTACACCCTGATCCACGGACTTGTTCATGTAATCGTTGTCGGACGCATTTGCCAGTTCCTCAGACTGTTTATCCAGCTCTTTCTTCATCTCCTGGGCCACGTCGCCTATCGCACCACCCGTGGACGCATTGAGCGTTTCACGCCAATCGCGCGGTATCGACTTGGCATAGTCGCCGGTGTCGATCTGCCCCTTGCCGCTGCTGCCGGTAATGGCTTCGTTCTGACGCTTGGCTTCGCCAGTCTGCTGCTGCAACTCGGTCATCTGGTTGCGCAGCTCATCGAGTTGCGCGGTCATGGTCTTGGCCTGCTCCTGTTGCAGGTCATAGGCTTTTGCGTCGTGAACGGCTTGTTCGCCGCCAGCGCCTCCGCCAACGCGGCTGTCCTCCGGTTGAACGGACGAACCGGTCGAGTCGACATAGTCTTCAGCTTGCGCGATCGAGCCGGCCGAAGCCAGGCCCAGGGTGAGCAGGGCGGCTGGGATGCTGTGTGCTCTTTTCATCAAAGACTCCTTTCCTGAAAAACAGCGGACCCTCCAACAGGTCCGATCAGCGGCGCTCGCGCCGCATGTGTTGAAACACCGGAAGCCAGTCGTCCGGGTTGGAGCCTGTCGATGCGATGGCGCGCTCGGCGAGTTCGACGCTGACGGCTGTGCTCGAAAGCACCGCCAGCTCATCGTCGAAGCCACGCAGGTTCAATTCGCAGACCGTCGAACTGGAACCCTGCTTGAAAAGAAACCCGCGGAGATTGGCCTCGACCATATCCTTGCGCACGATTTCATACTCGCGGTCGGTGAGCTTGAAGCCGTCGATGTAGTCTTCCCGCGCAGCCTTGGGATTGGGCAAGTAGAGTTGGCTGACGCACTGTTCGATCAACTGACGGCTGATGCGCGAACGCAGCACGTCGGCTGGGCTCTGCGTACCGAATAGGGCCAGTGCATTGCGCTTTCGGTAAGTCTTGACCGCGTCGAGCGCCTTGCCTTCGAAATACTCGTCCTGGAGCATCTTCCAGAACTCGTCCATATTCAGAATGAAGCGGCGGCCATCGATGAGCTGCTCCATGCGATGGAACAGATACATCACCGTGATGGTCCGCGTCTCGTCGTTCTCAAGGAAGTCGGTGACGTCGAAGCCGAAATGTCGTCCACCGGAAAGGTGAATGAGGTCGCGCGGATTATCCAGCAACCATCCGAGTGAACCGCCGGCGCACCATTTGCGAAAGCGCGCGGCGTTACCGTTGGGGTCGGTGGGATCGAAGAACTCCAGGATGGCCGAGAAGCGGCGTGCTTCGAACGGCATCGCGTAGACGCCGTCCACCGCGTCCTGAATTTCCTTCTCGCGATTGGGCGAAAAGCGATAGTCGAGCTCCTCGCCCTTGATGCAGCGCTTCACCAACTGGATAAGCATGGTGCGGTTACCCGGCGTATCCTCCATCGAGCAGGGGTTGAAACCTGTCGGCACGCCATTCTTCAATGTCGCGTAGTGGCCGCCCATGGCGCGAATAAAGTTGGCCTGGCCCTGGTCCTTGTCGAAAGTGAATACGGTTGGTTTGTATTTTTCGGCCTGGGCCAGCATGAATGCCTGGATCACCGTCTTACCGGCGCCGGTCGGGCCCAGTAGCAGCGTGTGTCCCGGCACGCGGTCGTCGGCATCGGCTTCATTGACGCCACGCCGCGAGGACGGCGGCAGATGGAAGTTGAAATAGAACGGCGTGCCCGACGTCGTCTTGAGCAGCGTGAGCGCATCGCCCCACTGATTGCCGTGCAGTCGGCCGTGCGGATAGTTATGGAAGCCGGTGTAGCCGATGATGTTGCTCGAACTGATCGGGGCGGGCCGTGGGCGCAGCTGGAAGTTGCCGGGCAGCTGTGCAAAGAACGCGGCCTCGATGCATTCGTCTTCGCGGGCGACAAGGAAACCCGCTTCGGCCAGGATGGAGCGCGAGCTGGCGATGCGTTCGTTGAGCGTTTTCTGGTCGTCGGCAAGCAACATCAAGCTCAAGTGATGCTCTCCGAATACTGAGCGGCCCGCGGCCAGGTCATCCAGTGCCTGGGCGATATCGTCCACCTGTGTAGTGGACGCGTCTTCCGCGTTGACCAGCAGGCGCTGCTGGCGCTGCAGCGATGACATCGCTTTGTTGCGTCCGAACAGGGAAAACGACTGCGTCAGCACGAAGGGAAAGGGCAGGGTCAGCAATACATTGAGATGGCCCGGCTCCGTTCGCTCGACCTGATATGCCGCTGCACCCAGCATGGCGCCCAGCGTCGTATGACTCGGTTGGCGCAGCTCGAACTGATCGACGCCGAAAGAGATGCGGCTGTTGGTCATGCCGTGCGCGGCCCTTCCCTTGGGCACGGCAATCGGCTGCCGTTCTCCGTTGATCAGCAGGGAAAGAAATTCCAGTGTCTCGGAAAAGATGATCCCGTTCTTTTCGTACAGTTCGAGACGCCGTGCGCCGTAGCGCGCCAGCGCCGAAAGTACGGTGTCGGTGATTTCGTCCAGTCGTTCGTTGGTGTCCTTGATAGTTTCCTGCACGCTGGCGACGGTTTTGCGCTCGCCAAGATTCATCAATGGCTTTCGCGTCAGCTTGCCGCGAATGAGGATGGTCAGGTAGTGCGAATTGACCATCATCTGCAGGCCGCTGAGGCTTTCCCGATAGCGGATATTCAGTCGTCCGGCGAAGTCGTCGTCGAAGTACCCGCCCGGATAGTCCGTGCGGGGTTCGCGCACTGTGTGAGTCCATAGCGCGATGTCGTCGGCGCCGATGTTGCGAATAAGGCCGGTCAGCGCATCGTGCCAGCCCTGGATATCGTCATCGTCCGCGGCCTCATGCGCCACGCCGTTGATTTTCAGAATGGTCAACGTATCGCCTGCCTGGGTGCGCAGGTTGTGCGGCGACACCACGGACGTATACGGCACGTACTCCAGCACCGAGCGGGCGTTGTTGATCAGAGTCTGTTTTGGCGATTGCATGCTTTTCTCGAGAACGTGGGTTCAGCGACGGCGTCGGGCCTTCAGCGGACCGTACGATCCGCTATGCCAGTAACGGCGGGTGAGATGACGTCCTTTGGTGCTGAGCTGGAGACCCATATAGCGAAATGCGCGTGGATCGCGGGCGCAGATCAGTCGTGCCAAGCCATAGAGCACGACGCCCATGCCAAGTGCGCCGACCTTCCAGGCGAAATTGGCGCGAAACAGATTCGCTATCAGGAAGCTCGTCGTGCTGCCGGACAGTACGATGATCAGCACGTCGATCGGCAGCCCGAGCAAGCCTGCCGGGCGCGTCAGTCCGCCGAACAACGGGTCGCTGCGAAGCGACATCAGCCCGACCCGTACAGTGCGTCCACGACTTCTGTCGCCACGCCTGCGACAATGGCGCCAACAAGTACCTGGCCCACGGTGGACCAGCTCATGCGGCCGAATGCGGCAAGCACGCCCGAGCCGATGACTGAGACCACCAGAATCGTATGGACGCCTGTCTTGATCCATTCCAATGCCTTGTCGGCTTTGCCGGCCAGATCCTGTGCAAAAGCCCATTCGGGCATCAGGACAAGCAGCATGGCGGTGCTCAGCAGCAGTGCTGTTTGCGCGACCGTTGAGCGGGCGGATGGCGTGAGGGGCGCGCGGACGATGGCAGAAGTCATATGGGCTAGTTCCTTCTAGTTGAGAAGCGATAGGGCGCGTGCGAACCCAGGCGAGCGCATACCTGCACGCGTTGGAGATGCATGCGTTGCGATGAAAACCACGGAGAATTGTGCTGTGACGAAGCGGGGCGGTGAGCGTTAGCCGCTCAGCCGCCGTCAGTCGAGTTGGACGGGAGGATTCCCATCGGCGGCCCAGCGGCGGCGTCCGTAGACGTCCCAGACCTGGGGCGATTTGTCTACGCCAAGGCGCTCAACGGCGCTGCTCAGCCAACGTTCGACGATATCGGGGGATTCGCCCTGCGCGACGCGTTGGTTGGCTTTGTGGATGAGTTGCTCGATCCGAGGATCGTCGAGCTTGCTGGCTGTTTCATCGGCTTGTACAGCTTCGGTCACGCCAAACGCCATCGTGGCAAAGAGAAGCGTGACAACGTTCCTTGTATGTTGCTTGCGCATCTGTGCGTTTTTCCTACGACTTGTAGGAATGGTAGTAATGCAAAAAAATGCGGTCAAGCGCACTTTCGACTTTTCAGATAAGTACTAGAAACGCTCGTTTTAAGCGCTTCGGTATTGACTTTGCGAGTGTCATGGATGTCTGAATCGTGCTTGCTTTTCCGAGCGCTTTTCGATGAAAGCAAGAATGTCGCTGAGCGTGTCGGCCGAATTGCGAAAGGGTCTCGATAACGCGAACAGCAGTTCGGAGTGCTTCACGCGCGGATAAAATTTGAGCGTGACATCGCCGTGCACGCGACGTACCGCATCGGCCAACGATTGCGAGTTGGCGGGTTCCACTTCCTTGTCCGCGGTTCCATGCAACAAGAGCATCGGTGGCTCATCGCCATCGACGAAGCGCACCGGTTGTGCACGTGCTTGTTCCTCGGCAGTGCGACCGAACATGCCGAGCATGTCCTTCTCGTTTGCCGGGATGGGCATGAAGTCGTAGCAGCCTGCGAGCCCTATGAATCCGGCAAGTTGCCGGGGCTGCATCGCATAGGGCGCAAGCCAATGGGCATCCGTGGCAAGCAGTCCGGCGATCTGGCCACCGGCGGAATGCCCCATGATGAAGATGTCGTCGGTGGAACCATCCAGTTCAGTGGCATGGTCGCGAGTCCACGCAACGGCACGGGCGGCATCGTCCATGAAGCCGTCCATTTTCACCTGCGGGTATTTGCGGTAGTCAGGGATCACTACCGTAACGCCCCGGGCCGATAGGGCGGTACCGACAAAGCGATACCATGCGCGTTCGCCGCGTATCCAGCTGCCGCCGTAAAAGAACACGACGATAGGCGCGTGTGTGACATGCGCGGGCCGATAGATATCCAATGCCAGATGATGCTGCGGATCGAACTTGATGTGCTTCTGTCGTTCGATGTCGTGCCGCTGGTCGGTGGCATTGAGGCCGGCAAAAAGTGTCGCTTCGCAACCGCCAAGCAGTAGAGTTAAAAAGACTAGTGCGGTTGTCGCAACCACGCGGGGCACATGGCCTCGTGGGAGCGACTTCAGTCGAGGCTTAAGCAGCCAGCTGAAACGCATCCTGCAAACTGGCGAAGTAGTCGCGAGTGAGACGCAGTTGTTCATCGGCATTTTCCGCACGGTTGACCACGTGTCGGAAGGCCGCGTTTTCAGTGCGATCCTTGGCATACCAGCCCAGGTGCTTGCGCGCGATGCGCACGCCCAGTTCTTCGCCGTAGAACGCATAGAGTTGTTCGAGGTGATCGATCAGGATCGCACTGACTTCCATCGGAGACGGCCCGGGCAGCTGTTCGCCCGTAGCAAGGAAATGCGCGATCTCGCGAAAGATCCATGGGCGCCCCTGCGCGCCGCGCCCAATCATCACTGCATCGGCCCCGGTGACATTGAGCACATGGCGCGCATGCTGCGGATCGTTCACGTCACCATTGGCCAGTACCGGAATACGCACCGCGGCTTTGACGGCGGCGATGGTTTCGTATTCGGCTTCGCCTTCGTATTTGTCCGCGCGTGTGCGCCCATGCACGGCCAGTGCCGCGATGCCGGCGTCCTCGGCGATGCGCGCGATATTCAACGCATTCCTGTTCTGCCGATCCCAGCCGGTACGGATCTTCAGCGTCACCGGCACCGGCACGGCCTGTACCACCGCCGAAACGATGCGCGCCACTAGCGGTTCATCCTGCAACAGCGCCGAGCCCGACCACACGTTGCAGACCTTCTTGGCCGGGCAGCCCATATTGATGTCGATGATCTGGGCGCCGTTGTCGACGTTGAAGCGGGCCGCCTCGGCCAGCATGGCCGGGTCGTAGCCGGCGATCTGTACGCTGACCGGCTCGGGTTCGCCCTCGTGATCCATCCGCTTGAGCGACTTGCGCGTGCGCCAGAGGCGGGGGTCGGCGTTGGTCATTTCCGACACGGCCAAGCCCGCGCCCAGCCGTTTGCACAGCAGGCGGAAGGGCTTGTCGGTGACCCCGGCCATCGGTGCGAGCACCACGGCGGGGTCGATGCGGTACGGGCCGATCTGCATAACCGGCCTATTGTAACGGGGAAGGGGGCGCCGAATCGCTATAATGGCGCCGTTGGCACTCAACGCGGGGGGCGTCGGTCAATGCTACGCGGGGCGTGGGGCGTATTCCTGATTGCCGGACTGTGGCTGCCGATCGTGGCGGCTGCGCCGGTAGCCCATGTGTCGATGAACCTGTTGCGGGGGTCGGCAGTGACCGATCCGGCCGGGACCATCGCCAAGGTGCGGGCCGAACTGGACGCCACCGACCCGGCTCTCACCCCAGCCCGCGAGCGAGCTCTGCTGTGGGGTATGGGTACGGCAGCCATCAACGCCAACGACGATTCCGCCCTCACCGAGTCGCTATTGCGCCTGGACAATATGGCCAACACGGCTACCGATCCGGTCGCCGCCGCTACCGCGGGCTTTCTGCGCTCGCGCCATGACATCGCCAATGGTTTGGGCGACAGCGACGGTGGCGGTTTGAGCAATGCCTTGCTGGCCGCCGACAAAGTGCTCGGACATGCCGATCCGCAGATCGTCGCCTGGGCGCGCTTTCAGCTCTGCGATGCCTTTGCTCTGGACGAGAAAGCGGACAAGGCGCTGGAGGCCTGTCATCGTGCGGAGAGTAGCTATGCCGCGTTGGGTGACCGTTGGGGTGTTGCCGATGCGCTCAACGATGAAGGCATCGCCTTGATGTCGCTCAGCCGCTATACCGAAGCGGCGGCGACCTATCAGCGTGCACGTACGGAATTCAATCGTATCCATGCCGATGAGCTGGGCGTGATGGTCGGCGACAATCTGGCGCAGGCCTATCTGCAACTGGGCCGTCCCGCCGAAGCTTTGCCGCTATCCCAAACGTCGTTGAAACACGAACTTGCCGCCGGACGAATCAGCGACTCGTTGTTTTCCAGCGCCGACGTTGCGCGTGCCGAGGCTGCCCTGGGTCATCCGCAAGAAGCCTACGAACGCATTCGTGCCACCGTAGCGCAGGCTCGCGACGCGGGCATTGGCGGCCAGTTGACCGATCTGCTGAAAACCGAGAGTGAGCTGGCCGAGCAGGCCGGGCAACTGAAACAAGCGCTGGCGGATGTGCGCGAAGTGCTTGCATTCGATAATGCGACCAACACGCCGAAGTTGCGTGCCATGGAAGCCGAGTTGGAGCATCGCTACACCACACGCGAAAAAGAGCTGCAGATCGGCGAGTTGGAACGCAGCAATCGACTGAAGGATCTACAACTCAAAACCACGCAGATCGAAGCGCGTGCCGAGCAGCAGCGACAGAAGCTGATCAATCTGATCGCGATTCTGATTGCCTGTGCACTGATAGCGATCAGCGTGCTGTTGTTCCAGTTGTGGCGTGGGCAACGCCGTCATGCGGCCGAGTTGCGTGCACAGACACTGCGCGATCCGTTGACCGGCATCGACAACCGCCGCGCATTTCAGGAACGCGCTCTGTCGCTGCTCGATGCGCGACGTGTCGCATCGGCCCATCCGCATGCCTTGCTGTTGATCGATATCGATCACTTCAAGGCCATCAACGATAGCGTGGGTCACCCGCAAGGCGATCTTGTGCTGCTGGAAGTATCGAGCTATCTCTCGGCGAACGTCGATTCGGCCTGCCATCTCGCCCGCATCGGTGGCGAGGAGTTTGCCGTGCTGTGTCCTGCCTATGGTACCGATGCGGCGATGCGATTGGCCGAGACTCTGCGCGAGGGCGTGGCGGCGCTCCTGCTCACCGGCGAACTGAAACATCTGCGGGTGACGATCAGTATCGGTGTGGCGTTGTTCGACGGCACGCATTGCCACGACCTGTCGACGTGGATGCGCGCGGCGGACGGTGCGCTTTATTCGGCCAAGTCGTGCGGACGCGATCGTGTCATGGCCAGCGCCGCTTGATCAGTACAGACCGGGCAACAGCCGCCACGTCCGAGCACGATAGGTGTCCCAGCGTGTACCGAATGCTTCGGCCAGCACGCGCTCTTCCACCTGGATACGGCGCAGAAATACCGGCACCGTCAACAACACGATAGCCAGCAGGGATACGGTATTGCCGATCGCCAGGCCCAGGCCGATCAAGGCCATCAGTGCGCCGGTGTAGGACGGGTGACGCAGGAAACGATAAGGGCCATCGTCGATCAGCGGCTGGTCGGCGGCAATGGCGACGTTCACGGTAAACCAGCGGCCGAGATAGATGATCGAATACCAGCGAAAGATCAGGCCGGTAATCACCAGGATGTCGCCGATGGTCGCCAGAGCGGCTTCCCACGGCAATTGCCATGCTGGCTGATGCAAGGACACCGCCGCCCAATAGGCAATGAACATGGCCGCGGGGATAGCGGTCCAGAACAAGGCAAGCGAACCGGAATCCTTGTTGGTGGCGCCGCCCTTGGCGCGACGGCTCAATGAGAGGACCGTTTCGGAAACACCGAAAACGACGCCCAGCCACACGGGAGATATCAGCATCGCAACCGGCTCCTGCCCCAAAGAAGAATCGATGGAGTGAACTATGCGCCGGGCGCCGGCTGATGGCGAGTCGCGCCGGTCAGCCGGTCTACGTGACGGATGTCAGTTCGACGTCGGATGGAAACAGATCGCTCCGCTGTTCAACCAATCAGCTCTTAGCCGACGTGTTCGAGCACGCCTGCGATAGTCGCCGTCATGAACGTCGCCAACGAGCCGCCAAGCACCGCGCGCAGACCCAGGCGAGCCAGGTCGGCACGACGTCCCGGTGCCAGCCCGCCGATACCGCCGATCTGGATCGCGATGGACGAGAAGTTGGCAAAGCCGCACAACGCATACGTGGCGATCAGGCGGCTCTGCGGCAGCAACTGGTCGGTGTGCTTGGAAAGATCGACATAGGCGACGAATTCGTTGATCACGACCTTCTCGCCGATAAAGCTGCCGACCAGGGTCGCGTCCTGCCACGGCACGCCGATCAGCCAGGCGATCGGCGAGAGAATCCAGCCGAAAATGGTCTGCAGGCTGAGGGCCACGTCGTGCCCGGCCATGCCGGAAAGCCAGCCATTGAGCGAGCCGCTGCCACCCCAGGTGGTGGTGCCCAGCCACTGGATCGGGCCGTTGAGCAGGGCGATCAGGGCGATAAACGCCAGCAGCATCGCGCCGACGTTCATCGCCAGCTTCAGGCCGTCGCCGGCGCCGGTGGCGGCGGCATCGATCACATTCGCGGTCGTTTTTTCGACCTCGATCTTTACCGTCCCGCGGGTCAGCGGCACGCCGGTTTCCGGCACCAGGATCTTGGCCAGCATCATGGTGGCCGGTGCGGCCATTACCGAGGCGGTAAGCAGGTGCTTGGCGTAGAACTGCATTTCCACCGGATCGTTATGGCCGAGCAGGCCGACATAGGCGGCCATCACGGAGCCGGCGATATGCGCCATGCCGCCGATCATCACCGTCATCAGTTCCGACTCGGTCATTCGCTCGATATACGGCTTGATCGTCAGCGGTGCCTCGGTCTGGCCGATAAACACGCTGGCGCACACGCTGGTGGTTTCCGCGCCGGAGACGCGCATGACCTTGGTGATCACCCAGGCCATCGCCTGCACGATCTTCTGCATCACGCCCAGGTGATACAGCACGCCGGTGAGCGAGGCGAAGAACACGATCGTCGGCAGCACGTTCACCGCGAAGATGAAGCCGAAATTCTTGGTATCCATCAGGCTGCCGAAAATGAAGTTGGAGCCTTCATTGACGTAGCTCATCAGCTTGACGAAGCCGCCGGCGATGGCATTGAACACATCGCGGCCCAGCGGCAGCTTCAGCACCGCCGAGGCGAACACGATCTGCAACAACACGCCCGTGCCGACCAGTTTCCAGTCGACGGCGCGCTTATTGTTGGAAAACAGAAACGCGATGCCTAAAAGCATCGCAAGGCCGAACAGGCCGAAAAGGATATGGCCCAGCAATTCCATCGTATTTGAACCCCGCAGATACGGCCGCAGGGTCCCCTTAGGCCATCAAAAATGCTCACAAAACAATCAAAGAGTAGATGAGGGCGCCCTAGGCGGCAAGCTGCGCTGCGGGTGGACAGCCGGCGCGGGGCCAAAGCCTATAAAATAGAGCCACCCCGCCCCGGAGTCGCCGCATGAGCCTGTTCCTGACCATTGCCCTGGTGCAAATCATTGCGTTGATGACGCCGGGCCCGGATTTCTTCTTTGTTTCCCAGACCGCGGTCAGCCGTTCGCGCCGGCAGGCGTTCTTCGGGGTGATCGGGATCGCCCTGGGCGTGGCGATCTGGGCTGCCCTGGCCTTGCTGGGCCTGCAGTTGTTGTTGCAGCAGCTAGCCTGGCTGAGCCGGGCGATGACGATTGCCGGTGGCCTCTATCTGACCTGGATGGGCGTGAAAATGCTGCGCGGCGCCTTTACCGCGCCCAAGGTGGCCGGCGAGCCGCGCGCGGTACTGCAACAGGGCGACCTGGCGACCCTGAGGGCCGGGTTGTTCACCAACCTGGCCAACCCCAAGGCCATCATTTATTTCGGCAGCGTGTTCTCCGCCTTCCTCGGCAGCGGCGTGGGCCATGCGGCTCGCTGGGGCATCTGGGTGCTGGTGGTGGCTGAGACGGTGTTGTGGTTCGCGGTGGTGGCAGCCGTGTTCGCCATGCCGGCCATGCGCCGCGGCTACCTGCGCCTGTCACGCTGGATCGACGGTTTTGCCGGTGCGATCTTCGTGGCGTTCGGCTTGCATCTGATCTTTGCCCGCCGGGCGTGATCGGCGCTACCGAGCTCTTGTAGAAGCGACTTCAGGGAACCTCTAAAAACCTTTCCCATTCGTCATTCCGGCCTTCGCCGGGATGACGATAAAAACTGAGGTTATTCGAGTTTCCCTTCAGTTGCGACGGCAGCCTTCAGGATCATCGTGCAAGCGGTCGTTGTTGACCCGCTTCGAATGGTCGCGACTGAAGGGAGTCTCTAAAAAACCCTCGGTTCCTCCTATCGTCATCCCGGCGCAGGCCGGAATCCAGTGGCTTCGGTCTCCGGTCTTCGCGATAGAGCGGAGTCTTGTTGGCTCCTGCGATAACCGATCATAAGGTCACTGGGTCCCGGCCTGCGCCGGGATGACGAGTAGGTGATTTTTCGAGATTCCCTGAAGCCGCTCTTACAAAAACCATCGAGCTCTCAGAGCGCTCGCCCGTCGAAGTAGGTCACCGGAATGGCTGCAAGATCGACGCCCTCCAGGCAGCGGATATTGATGGCCGCCATCCGGTTGCCTTTGGGATCCGTCCCGGTGCCGAACGGGTGCACGCCGCAGGTGGCACAGAAGTGATGCTTGATCGCGTGCTTGTTGAAGGTATAGGTGCTCAGGTTGGCTTCCGGCGTCTCCAGATGCAGCTGGTCGTACCCCACGAACCACATCAGTGCACCTTTGCGCTGGCAGATCGAGCAATTACAGGCCATCGCCTGGGTCGGCTCGCCATCGACTTCGAAACGGATATTGCCGCAGTGGCAGCTGCCTTTCATGATGTTTTCCTCCTTCGGGGGGGGCGATCCTGAGACCTTGAGGATGCCGCTCGAATCGGGCGCTGTCTTGACGCTCCGCATCAAAAAAGAAGCCCCGCTCGAAGGGCGGGGCTATCAGAGATCCATTTAAATCTTGAGCGTGGGAACATCCACCTTGGCCATAAGCCGCTCGGTAAAGTGCTTGTCCTTGTAGTAACGGATCTTGTCGCACAGCACCGGGTGCGGGATACCTTCGTAGAGGAAAACCTCCTTGTCCGGTCCCATCGCCTTGAGTTCCTGCGGCAGCATCAACGCGCGGCGCTCTTCGGACTCGCTGCGCGAATCGCCGCCCTTGGCGCGGGTGCGGTTTTCCTTGCGCACGGTGGTATAGCCGAGCATGTCGGAGTAATCGTTGGCGTCCTGTTGCTCGCGCGGCGCGTAGACGATCTGCAGGGCGTGGTTGGTGATCAGCGTGCGCGAGACATCCTTGCCGTAGGTGGCGTCCAGCTGGGCCATGCTCTGGATGATCGGCAGCAGGCGGATGTTGTAGCCGGCCATATAGGACACCGCCGAGGCGATGATCTCGACCTTGCCGATCGAGGTGAATTCGTCCATCAGCAACAGACACTGGTACTTGAGCGCCTTGTTGTTCTGCGGCAGTTCCTTGGTGTTCTGGTTGATCAACTGGCTGAAGAACAGATTGACGATCAACCGGGCCTCGGCCAGCTTGTTGGGCTGGATGCCGATGTAGATGGTCATGCGCTTCTTGCGCACGTCGGTGAGCAGGAAGTCGTCGGCACTGGTGGCGGCATCGAGCACCGGATTGATCCAGGCGTTGAGCGGCTCCTTGAATGTGCCCAGGATCGAGGCGAACGTTTCGTCAGCCTGCGACAACATGTTGGAGAAGGCCGAGCGGGCATTGCCGGACAGAAAGGCTTGCTGCGAAAGCTGCTGGTACAATTTTTTCAGATCGGTACCGTCGCCGGAAGAAAGGCGATAGACCTGGCCCAGGGTCGGCTTGCTACGCAGCGCGATGGGGATGTTGCGCGATTCGTCGTCCTCCCATTTCTCGAACAGGTACAGGGTGAAAGCCATGAAGGCGTTGCGCGCCTGGCTGACCCAGAATTTCTGATCGTCCGAGCCGTCCGGGTAGAGCATGGTGGCGATGCTCATCAGATCGGAGACGCGGAAAGCCGGATCCGATGACACATAGGTCAGCGGGTTCCAGCGATGGGTGCGACGGTCTTCGGCAAAGGGATTGAAGAGATAGATCTCCTGGCCCTGCGAGGCGCGCCAGCCGGAGGTGAGCTCGAAGTTCTCCTGCTTGATATCGAGCACTACCATCGACTCCTGGTACTCGAGCAGATTGGGTATGACCACGCCCACGCCCTTGCCCGATCGGGTAGGGGCGGCGAGGATCACGAACTGCTGGCCACTCAGGCGTACCAGGTCGCCCTTGAACTTGCCCACGATGATGCCGTTGCCGGAGGCCTTGAACATGCCGTGCTTGTTCAGGTCGCCGCTGTTGGCAAAGCGCGCATCGCCGTGCATGGCCTGCTTCTTGGGCCGGCCGATAAAGTAGAACGCGATCAACCAGAGGATCAGCGGCACGCCAAAACCGATATAGCCGCCGATCTTGATCTTGTTGGCGTAAGGGGCTACCTGGGGCAGGTCCAGCGCGCTGACATAGCTCCAATACGTCCCGAACCCAAGCTCCGCGGTGCCAAGCTTAAGCAGCAGCAGCGTGAACAGCCCGGACAGGTATTCGCCCGCGGCCAGTGCTACAAGCAATAGCACCGTTACCCAAATCCACTTGCTCTTACTCATGAAATCCTGCCCTGAAATGTCGACCCCAGGCGGGGTCTCCCCTGAACGACGGACGCGTCCGTCATTGCACTAGTGAAAGACGGCTCTGCCGAGCGCCTGCCATTCTCGCGCATCAAGCCGATCACGTCATGCGCATGGAGGTGTTCTGGTGCTGAGTTTGTTCGTGTTGAGAAGTTTGCGCACGTTGTTGCTGATCGATCTGCTGTAACGATTGTGCGCTCTTGTCCAGCGGAGTCGCCATGGCCTGTTGCGTATGCACGTCGGCGATCTGTTTGAACGGCGAATTGAGATCGCCCTGCACGGCGAAAGCACGCGAGCCGTCGTCACTCAAGGCGACGTGGTTGATCTGGCTCATGCCGTCCTGTTTGGCAGCCACCACCAGCGCGCCTGCCAGATTGCTGCTGCCCTGGTCGGGCGTGCGACTGTGGGCTGCATCCAATTGATGCACGCCTTGTAACGCCTGATTGAACATGGCGTGGTCCGGGTGCCCCGCCTGGTCGAGTCTGGCCGTCGGCTTGGCTGGTGTATTGCTTTCGAACAGATGGGACGGATGGCGTAGCGTATCGAAGACCTGTGACGCTTTGTCGCTTACGTTCTTGCGAGCCGCGTCCAGAGCCTCCGAGGCTTCATGCAATTTCTCGCCGATGGCGTGCTTTGCCGCATCGAAGGCGTGTGCCGCGTCGGTGCCGACCTTCTGCGCGGTCTGCTCGACAAAGTGCGCGCCCTTTGACAGGTCGTCGGTCACCGTCTTGCGAGCCGCATCGACCGCATGTTCGACCCGGTCCACGGTGTGGTGCGCCACCTCGGAAACCTTGTGGCCGATATTCTCCGCGGTCTTATGCAGTGCATCGTAAGTCTGGGCAAGTTTATGCGCGGCGGCATGCTCGAGCGATTCTGCACCATGCACAACGGCCCTGGGAATTTCCCAGCCCGCCGAGATGACCTTGCGGGCGTCCAGCACGTCGGTTCTATACCGATCGATCATGCCCTTGTGCGCTTCATAACGCGCTTCGTTTTCCGGCGACATGATCGACTGACCGAGCGTCTTGCTGTTGGGCACGAAATTGTCGATAGCGTGCGCGCTCAGGCTGGTTGCCGCCACGGCGATCGGATTGCGCAGGCTGAACGCAGTACTGTTGTCGCGGTAGCCATCCTTGGTGAGCTTGTCGATATCCTGTTGTACGGCAAAGGTACGGACTTCGCCGAAATGCGCGCTCGCCGCGCTTACCACGTCGGTAGCACGCACATTGTCGATGACTTGATTGCCGCCCTTGGGAATCCCCTCGAGCAGGCCGGCTGCACCGTAGGCATTGAATGTCTGGCCGTGCAAGCCGAATTTATAGGCGGTGGCTTCGGCCAGCGTGCCGCCCAGCGAATGCCCGGTGACCGTCACGTCAGCGGTGTAGTGTCCCTTCGCCGCGTCGCTTTTGGCTTCATCCATGACACGCTTGGTAAAGGCTACCGCGTCGCCCATCTGCAGGTTCAGGCCGGTCAGCACCATGCCGCCGTCGGTGATGACGCCATCGCGGATCACCTGTTCGGTGCCGCGATGCGCGATGATCACTTCGCCGGTATCCAGGCGCTGGTAGGCGGTGCCCTGGTATCCGGTAACCGGATCGTTCATATGATCCATCACGCGGTACGAGATGCCGCCCAGCTCGACCTTGCTGTTGTTCTCGCGTGTCTTGTACGAGTCCTGCGACAGCAGGGCATAGTCGGTTGCACTGAGCGTCATTGGAAATCTTCCTTGGCGGCGAGCGTGACCGTAAACAGATCGGTGCGGGACTCGGGCTGAAAGAGGGAGCGGTTGGTGGTGCCGAAGGCGCTATGCGGTTTGCCGTTGTCGGCGTAATCGCCTTTGACGAAGTACGTCGATACCGCGTGTTGTGCCGTGATGTCCTTATGAAAAATAGCCGGGCTGAATTCTACGGCGTTGCTCTTCAGTACCGCCGAAGCAGCAACGACCTGCCAGTGGCAGACCCCGAGCCCAAAGTAATCCTCGTCCTGTATCAGATCGGCGTAGATCGTGCCGATATAGACATCGCCTTTTTCATGCTTGAACACTACCGGTACCTTCTCTTCCGGTGCGATCGTGGCACCGCTGACCGGCTCGAGCGGGACGCATTCGTCATTGCGGACCTTGTATTCCACGAACCCGGTGATCGAATCGAACGGACCGGGCGCGCTATCGATCGTCAGGGTGATGTCGTAGCGCTTTTTCGGTGCCGGATTGTGTTTGATCTCGGGGTTTTTCATAGCGGATGCATAAGCCGAAGTGAGAAAGGCGAAAGCCAATACGGGAAGCGCGCGACGTAAGCCCTGTGCCAAGTACATGTCGATATCTCCTCGCCTTCCTCGACGTTGCCGAGGCGTGCGTGACCGGGGCTTATGCCAGGAAGCATCCTAACGCTCGTGTGTCATGCGATGGGTAGTGTGGGCTTCACGCTCGGCCTGGCGTTCCGCGCGGCGCTCCTGGATAACCTCAAGAATGTGTCCGTGGCGTTCCAGCTGCACTCGTCGGTCCTCGGCGAGGCTGCTGAGCACCTCCAGCGATGCGCTGCTGCCCTTGATCGGCGTGACGGCGGCCTCGGCGGTGGATACGCCGGCAATCCGCTTGAGCGGTGAGTCGATCTCGCCTTGCACGGCATAGGTATTGGACTTGTCTTCGCTCAGAATGACGTGATCGATTTTGCTCAATCCTTCGCGTCGCGCGGCGACAGTCAGTGCGGCAGCCAGATTTTCGCTGTGCTCGCCGGAATCCCGCCGATGCTGTGCATCCAGGCGCTGCACGGCGCCGAGTGCCTGCCTGTAAAGCTCATGATCGGGGTGCGTGGCGTGATCCAGTTGCGTTCCCGCAGTGCTGGCAAGGATGCTCTGATGCATCGCATCGCGCGTTTGCGCGTCGGCAATGCCATCAACGCGCAGATGGCGATCTTCTTGAAACCGACTCACCGCCGCAGCCGTAAGCGGACCGAACTGGCCATCGACCTGCAGCGCGTGACCCGCTATGGAGCCGTAACCGAGCCTGGCGAGGTCGGCTTGCAGTTTGCGCACCTCGTCGCCGCGCGCGCCTGATTCCAGCACGACGCGCGATGGCGCAACATCACCTTCGCGTTGATTCCGTGGATCGGCGGCGCGTTGGGGTGTGCCTGCTGTCGCGGTTGATGCGACGCCCGGTTCGTGCAGGGGTTTGCGGACCTGGAACTCCGGCTTTGCGCGTAGCGCACCGATAATTTCAAAATCGCCACCGTTCCAGTAACCGCCGGGACGTGTTCCCGTGGTCACCATGGCCGGTCCAGTGCTGACCTGAGAGCCGAAGAACTGGATATTTCCTTGCGCATCGTAGCCGTGAAAGATGCCGACATGCTGCCCGTGTTTGCTACGGAACATGATGATGTCGCCTTCCTGCAATGCGCCGCGAGGCCGGCTTGCATCGGTCGCGGAAATCACGTCGAAGTGCTCACGCGCGTACGGGGTGGTGTGTTTGCCATCAAACAACTGCGAGGTGGCAAAAGGCGTTTTGCCGACGTCGTAGCCGGCGTTGCGCAATCCACGCCAGACCAGCGAGGAGCAATCCACGCCGCGCAAGCCATCGCCATCCCGGTCCTGTTCGGTGCGGCTTGTGTCGGAACGACCATTTGGCGAATGGTTTCTCAGCGAGACGTCGCCGCGGCCGTATTCGTAACGTCGCCCTTCTTGCGTGAAGTGGCGATATGCTTCTTCAAAGATCTCGCGACCCATACAGCCTCCAGCTATCGATCGATCAGTATCGTCAAAGCCCGTTCGAAAACTCGCTGAAATCCTCGGCCTTCACCCAGCCCGCGGCACAGGTGCCGGTGTAGCTGCCATCGGCGCCTACATGACAAGGGACTCCTTGTGCCGGGGTAGCCCAATCGATGGGCAATTTCTCCGGCCCACATACCGACTTGCCCTTGCAGGCTTTTACGCTGTCGCGCGGTATGGCTTTGAGGTAATACCAGACGACATCGTTGTGACCCGTAACGCGCGCCTCCGCCGTGGCGCAAACCAGTTGTTCATCGTGCAGCTTCGCCAAGATCCGGCCGCTCGGAAAATTATCCTGTACGACAATGGCTGGCGAACTTGTGGCGTACACCATGCCGTAGAAGCCATGGGCGCCGCAGCCATCAGGATAGGTGGCAATCTCAAAATTTCCGTAGATACATTGCAGATTCCATCCTTTGTTCTGGCGAGCACAAACGACTCCCGGCAATCCTGCAACCGAGCCGGGCAGGTCGACTGTCTCGGCTCGTGCAGTGGGCTTGGCCTGGCTGGTCGATGCAGGTGCAGGCAAGGCGTGTACGGCACCCAATGCAAAAAACGCCGCCCCGATCAGCCCGACACTCGTTTTGTTGACACGGATTGAACACATCACAAGCATTCCTTCGCAAAAGCTCAGGCGGTTGCTCACTTCACGCCTGCGGCGGCGCAACCGTCCTGGATGGTACTCGTTACAACTTGCGTTGCTTCCGCGCGGGTTACATCGCTGCCGATCGGGTATCGCGCGCTTCGGTACTTGCTTTGCGCTTGCCGCTACCCTTGCGATTGTCGTAAAAGACCTGCAACCACTGCTCCGGCCGCAAGTCGTCGGGTTTGACGCCTTCGGCTACGGCGCGCTGCTGCAGTACTTCATGCATGATCTCGATGTTATCCGTCGATGCGGAGATCACCGAGAGCGCATCGTCAAGACCGCGCAGGTTCAATTGGCAGACGGACGAAGCATGGCCTTGCTTGACCAGGAAGCAGCGCGAACGCTCGTCAAGGCTCACCACTACCTGATATTCGGCGTCGGTGAGCTTGAGGCCTTCGATATAGTCTTCGCGGCTGGCGTTCGGATTGGGCAGCAGAATCATGGTCGCCGTCTGCTCGATCAGCGAGGCGGCGATGTCGCTAGCCAGTGCGTCTTCCGGGCTCTGCGTGGCGAAGATGCCCAGACCGTTCTGCTTACGGATGGTCTTCTGCTTGTTCTTGGCGAACTCTTTCAGGCCGCCCTTGCCGTCGAGGATCTTCCAGAACTCGTCCATGACATAGATCAGCGGACGGCCGTCGATCAGCTCTTCCAGACGGTGTAACAGGTAGTTGATGACCGGCGCACGGACTTCGGCGTTGTCGATGATATCGGTGTAGTCGAAGCCGATGATGTTGGCTTTTTCCAGGTCGATCGTATCGACCGGGTTGTCGAACACCCAGCCCAGCGAGTTGCCGGCGGTCCACTTCTTCATGCGCACGAAGAGGCCGTCGTCACCCATATTGGGCAAGCTCTTCTGGAAGTTGGTCATGTTGCGCAGATGCTGCGGCGTGTCGAGCATGTTCTCGACGGCGCGGAAGATGTCTTCTTCCTCGCGCGAGGAATAGACGCTCTTGCCGGCGAGCACCTTGATCAGATCGGCCAGGAATTGCACGTTGCCTTCGTTGCGCTCGCAGTGGAAGGGATTGAAGCCGGTGGGCTTGCCGTTCTCCAGAGCGAGGTAGTTGCCGCCGCAGGCGCGCACGAAGATCTCCGCGCCACGGTCCTTGTCGAAGAAGAAGATGGTCGGCGAGGGCTTCAACTTCTGTACCTGGCTGAGCAGGAAGTTGATCAGCGCGGTTTTACCGGTACCGGATTTGCCGATCACCATGGTATTGGCGATGGCCTTCTCGCCAAGCGAGTTTTCGGCCGGGTGGGTGGCGTGGAAGTTGAAGTAGTAGGCCTGACCGTTGGTGGTCTGCAACGTGGTGACGCAATCGCCCCACGGGTTGTTTTCTTTTTTGCCGGTGGCGAAATTGTGCAGGGGAGAGAGGCCAAGAAAATTCAAGGAACTGACGTTGGCTAGTCGTGTGCGGAACTTCCAGTTGCCGGGAAGCTGCGCATAGAACGCCGAGGTCACCGCGAGATCTTCTTTTACCGTAACGAAACCGGCATTGGAGAGCTCGGCGCGGGTCGCGGCGATCTGCTGCGAAAGCACCTCCTGGCTGGGTGCGTAGATCGCGATCGTAAAGTGATATTCGCCGAGTACGAAGTTGCCTGAAGCGAGCTGGTCCATGGCCTGATCGAGCTCGGCGATCTGGCTGAAGGCTTTGTCGCCTGACGACACCATCATGCCTTTGGTGCGGTCGAGCGCCTTGAGCGCGTCATGACGGCCCATCGGGCTGAAGGAGTGGGTGATGACGTATTCGAAGTCCAGATACTTCAAGCCGTTCAAAATGCCTGGATACGTCGCGTCGGTGTATTCCTTGATGTTCAGGATCGCGCCGAAGTGGTTTTCGCCGGCCGGCGTGGTAAGAACAAAATCGCCCGTCTTGGCGGAGAAGCGTTGCTTGCTTACCGGAAGATAGTCATACACGGGTGCTTTCAACACCGGCACCGGTTCATCGATGCGGTTGAGCACGTAACCGTAGAACTCCAGGATCTCGGAAAAAACGATGCCATTGGCGGCCTCGTACATGCCCAGGCGATAGGGTGCGTAGTCTTTCAGCACCGCTTCGACGTTGCCGGCCAGTTCCTGGATGGTGTTGATCGCCTGCAGTTGCTCCGCTTCCAGCTTCGTTACGTCGCTGGACTTCTCGGCAAAGCGCTTACCGCTCACGATCGGGCGGTACAACATGGTCAGATAAAGTTCGTTCTGCATCAGTTTTTGTGCCGACAGCGCGTTGTAATACGCATCGGACATCTGCTGATTGAACTTCTGGTTGAAGCGGCTGTTGTCTTTCAGGCGGCGGCGCCGGCGCAAGTCATGTACCCAGAAGGCAACATTGACGAAGTCCGGCGCACGCAACGTCTGCAGCATGCGGTTGAAACTATTGTGGCGGTGTTCGAGATCCCACTCTTCACGGCCGACGAACGGTAAACCACCCAGACGCCACACCATCAGGTAATCACCACCGGTCGTCTTGACGACGGTCGGCGAAACATGGGTGGAGATCGGAATGAACTCACTAATGGGGGCGTCTGGGTTAAACATGATGTCGATTACCGTCGTTATCAGAAGAAACACCCTGACGATTGGGTCAGGTGATCTATGTTCCGTTTACTTCTTCGCCTTGCCCGGATCGCGGTGGTTGTTAGGTGTGAATACCCACATGCCATCGTTCTCTCGCAGATTGCGTACGCGAGTGCGGAATTGAAGCCGCAAACCCAGCAGCCGAAAAATCAATTCATCGCGTCTGGCCATCTGGCGCATGATGAATATGACGATCGGTATCAGGATCAGATAGAAGAAGTTGGTATACATGGCCAACAACAAGCACGAGCCTGCGCCGAAGAAAAAGGGTACGTAAGGTACCCCCATAAACATCGGCGGGCGCGTGCAGCCGCGAAACATGGCGTTCTTATGCATAGCGATTCAGCAGGTGCTGCACGATCATGGTGGTGGTGCCGCCGTTGCTGCAGGTCTGGCCGGTGTCGCCGATGACCATCTTTGCGATCTGGCCGGCTGCACCGATCATCACGCCACCGATCAGGACGGGAGCGACGTCACCGATGCGCTTGTGCGCAAACGCAATCTGGTAGCCGGAGAACACGACGGCTGCGGTCACCACGGCAATCGACGACATGTTCAGAATACTGTTGATGCTGCCGAAGAAACCGCAGACCTTGTTGCCCGTGTCCTGAAAGCTGTTTTGCGCAAATGCCAGGTCAGGCAGAGCAATGAGGCAAAGGATCGTGCCCATGATCATGAAGTTAAGCAGGCGCTTGGTGTTGTCGGAGTACTGTGCCATCTCGGTTTTCCCTCTGAATAGTTCGGTAACAGTGCGGTTGTGCGTCAACCGTTATGTCAAGAAAAGCTGCGCGATGAGCAGCTGGTTTTTACGAACTGCTTCGAGCGGAAGCTCGCAGCAGCGTGGCGGCCCGAAGGCCAGCGTAGCGGGCGACAGGCTTCCGCTACGCAAAACGATGCCGACATGGCGTCACGTCCGTCGCGCGTGGCGCGACGGGCTGTGATCGGTTCGGCATATTCAAAAGACAAAGGCACCATCGCTGTTTCCTTGTCGAAGATCTGCTTGATCGGCTGCCGGGGCTGCCTGCTGTCCAACGGCTTGCTGCGCGGGTGGCGCGGACTGTGCCGCTGCCTGCGGTTGGCTTTGTACAGGATCGTTGGGCCCACGCACTTGCGGCTCGAAAACATCGTCGGGCGACACCGTGCCGGCAGCAGTGGCCATCGTTGGTGCCTGTTGTTGCGAAACCGCGGGTGCGACCGGCTGGCTTGCGGGAGCTTGTGCCTGCGCCGGACCGTAGTTGGCCTGCTGGACCTGCTGCATCATCTGCTGCATGGAATTGATAGGTGCGGCAGGCTGGGTCTGATTGGGATAGTTGGCCTGCTGCACTTGCTGCATCATCCGCTGCAGGCCATTGCCTGGAGTTCCAGGCGCTTGTGGCTGTGCCTGATTCGGTGCTTGCGAAGTGCCCTGCAATTGGGCCGCAGCCTGCGCTGCGGCAGGATCGATATCCGCCGCGGAAGCGACCGCGGGCGAAACCAGCGTATTGAGCGCCGTATCGATCAACGAGCTGCGGATCGCAAGGCGATAAGCCGCTCCATTGGCTGCGACAGGCACCTGGACCCTCGCCGCGGGAGCTGCTGTCGGTAGCGGTGTCACGCGTGGATTGACCGGTTGCTCACCCGCGAGCTGGATGGGTGTGACGCGAGCGGTGTTGCTGGCAAGCATCGCCGTGCGATTGATTGAATCGAATACTTTCTGCACGTAGCCGGTGCGATAGCCCGTGACGAAGTTGCCCGAGTAGTAGCAGCTGAAGGCCTTGCCCCAATCGCCGCCGGAGCTGTTGTAGCACTCGGCGAGAATCTGCGAGCCGGCCGCCAGGTTGGAGCACACCGAGAACGCCTTTTCATAGGAGTCCAGGCCGTACTTGCCGAGGTTGTTACGATTGACTTGCGCAATACCCAACGAATAGTTGTAACCCTTCGATTCGAGCATCTGCGCCGTAACGACCGCCTCATCCATGTTCTGCGGCTGACGTACCAGCTGACCGCCGACTACGCCGATGGCGTACGGGTTCTTGCCCGACTCCACATTGACGATGTGCTGCATCACCTCGGCCGGAACCGACAGGTTGGGGCAGGACATCATTTCAATTCCAGCGATCATCTGGCGTTCTCCCGATTCACCTATACCCGGTTTTCCGCCAGATGGCGGCCCGGGTTGAAATCGATACCGGTGATATAGCGCCGACCGGCATGCGCCTTGATGTGCACGACGATGTCGATGGTCATCATCAGCAGACGCTTGATGGTTTCGAATTCGAGTCCGGCACCTTCATTTGACGCCTTGACCATCAATGCCAGCTGGTCCCAGGTCTGTTCGGTACTGCCTGCGTGGCAGCTGGTGATCGAACCGGGATGGCCGGAGGCGCAGTTACGGATGAAGTAGAACGATTCGTCGCCGCGCAGCTCGGCCAGGATGATGCGGTCAGGCTTCATGCGCAGGCAGGCTTCCATGCAGCTCTTGGCGGTGACGTTGCTGGCGCTCTGGCCGCCCTTGGAATAGAGCAGGTGCACCACATTGGGTTGGTCGATGAACAGCTCGCGGGCGTCCTCGATGGTCACCAGGCGCTCATTGGCCGGAATGTGATGTACCAGCGACTTCATGAAGGTGGTCTTGCCGCTGCCGGTGGCGCCGGCGACGACAATGTTCTTCTTGTTGAGCACGGCCTGGCGGAAGAAATCGGCGTAACGCCGCTCGCTGCGCAGGTCCAGCAGTTCGCGATCGCCGGCGCTGATTTCCGGCGGGTTTTCCAGGATCTCGTCGAAGAAGCCGTCCGACTGATACTGAGCCAGGGTTTTGGTCTGCTTGGAGGGCAGGCGGATGGTGATAGAGATCTTGCCGGCATCGACCGCCGGCGGGATGACGAACTGCGCACGCTGACCGGTAGGGAAGGTGAGCGAAACGACCGGGTCGACATCGGTGATGCGTTGCCCGGTGTTGCTTTCGTTGACGACAGCGGTACAGAACTGGCGGGCGCGCTCGAAGCTGAGGGAGGGCACCTCCACACGCTGCCAGCCGCCCCGGCTCTCCAGATAAAGCTCGCCAGGGCGGTTGATGCAGATTTCGGTGACGTCAGATGACGCCATGAGCTCCCGGATACCCAGTACTTCGTACTGGTACTCCAGGAATTCGTTTGAAACCTGTGCGATTGCGCCGTCGTCCATTTTTCAGTTCATCGTCTCGTGGTTAGAAGCGCGCGACCACGCCGCTGAAGTCGACGTCTTTGGCGACGTAGACATACAGGATCGTGCCCTGATTGATGGTGACCGTACCCGGCCGGTTGGCTGCGTCGCGCACGGCCTGCTGTGCGAGAGTCTGCAGGGTCTGGGCGGTGTTGCTCTGGAACGGGGTCGCCGTGACGGTGCCGCTACCGACGCCGACGGTCGTGGTCTTGGGACCATGCTCGGCCGCTTCATACGAGAAAGCATCGCTGAGCATGCTGACCAGCAGGGCGGCGCCGATACGGCTCGGCCAATGGTTGTTGAGATAACCCGGATTGCCCGAACCACCCAGGTTGTCGATGCCGGGACTGGCCATGTTCACGTCGATGCCGGTCGGCGTCAGGATGCGATCCCAGATCACCGCCATGCGATCGCCGATCGGGCCCATGTCGTACTTGCCCAGTACTTTCGAGCCCTTCGGCAACAACAGACGCTTGCCGTTGAACGAATACACCGGCTCGGTGACGATGCACGACGTAAAACCCGGAATGTCGCTGATGATGCGGGTCTCCAGCACGCAACGGATATACGTGCCACGCTGCATCATGGTGTCGGGCGAATACAGCGGTTGAGCGCTGGAAACGTCGGGCAGTCCGACCGGCGAGTTAAGCGGCGCGTGCTGCTGGCCGGACAGGCCTGGCAGGCGGGAATACTGGTCCTGCTGCCCTGGTGCTCCAAACGCCGAACGCGGCGCATTGGCAAATCCGGCAGGCGCCTGTGGGCCGCCACCGCCCAGGCCCGACACGCCATTGGCGTCACCTGCTTGCGCGGCGGCGTCGCCCAACATGCGGCGCTCCATCAGCGTCGGGCCACGTGGGCCGGCAGGGGCAGCCTTTGTCTGAGGCGGCAGCGGCGGAGGCGTGGAGGCAAGCTGGATCGGCTGGGGTAGCTTCGGTACCTGGCGTGGCGTTTGCGTGGGCATCTGAGGTACCGGTGCCGGCGCCTGCGGCACCGTCAGCGTTTCCTCGCGCGCCTTGGGCTTGTTGTCATCATGGTGCGCAGCCTTGAGCACCCACACCGCGAGGAATGCCACTAGCACGACGATGCCGGCGAGGAACATCATCGCGCGCCGGTTCATGCGGGTCATTTCGGTCGAACGCAACTGGGGTGCGCCGGCATCCAGGTCTGGTGCCTCGACCGTACGCTGCTGGTTCGAATACGGGTTGTTGGCCAACGGATCGGCAGCACGGTCGTCGCGATGCGGCGGAATGTGCTCGTTCTCGTTGCCTTCGTCCGGCTGATAGGGATTATTCGGGCTCACTTTTTAGTATTCCTGCGCAGACCGACGACATTGTTGTCCTGGCGAATCACCAAAAACGGGTAGGTCCCGTGCACGACGATCGTGTTGCCCTCGACCGTCGAGTTCACGAGCGAGTCTTCGCCGTGTTCCTTTTCACGCATGTAGACGGCAGGAAAGTTTCCGGTCGGAAACTGCTTCATGTCGTTCATCTTGATATACGTGAATTGGCCATCGTCATAGACGTTGACCGGGACCAGCCACGGCGCTTTTTTGCTGTTGTGCGTCGCGTAGTCGTAGTTGAAGTTGTAGCTGCGACCCTTGACCAGCGTCGTGTTCAACTGGGGCACGTCGGCCTGTTCGTCGGTCTGCTTGGAGAACGACGAGTCGGAGGGGTACGAGAAGGTGATCTTGTACTGCACGCCGGCACGCTTGGCCTGGTCGAGCGCCTTCCAGTCGGTAGCGACCACCTTCAATTCGAAGATGTAGGAGTGCGTCGCCGTGCGAATCATCATGTTCGTGTCGACGTCGACGTTCTTCGGCTTGAGATAGAACACGTTCTCACGACGCGTCAGCTCCCAGCCGCTGCTGAAGCCGGTGCTGTAGTCGAGGATCTTCTCGTACGGGCTCAGTTCGATCTGCGTGGTGATACCCAGGCCGGTACGTACCTGATAGACGCGATCGGGCTGGTATTCATATTGCTGCACGACCTGGGCGCTGGCCGGTGGCACGACCGTGGCCGCAAGCAGGCCCAAGGCACCGGCCAGGGCAAATTTGATTGGTCGGTTCATCGACGGCCCCCATTAGCGGCATTGCGTTGTGCTGGCGCGGCAGGAGCCTGCGCCGGTGCATAGATCTGTGCTGGAGCTTGTTGAGGCATGGTTGCCGGTGCACCAGCGGGTGCGAACTGCGGCTGTGCGGCGCCCGGCGGAGCAAACTGCTGCGGTTGAGGCGCGCCTGCGGGAGCGAATTGCGGCTGTGCTGCGCCCACGGGGGTGAACTGCGGTGCGGCGCCGTTGTCGGGTGTCTGGCCTGGCGCAGTCTGCGATTGCGCGGTGGCGTTTGGATCCTGTGGCTGGGCATCAGCCGCAGCCGGCGCGGAACTATTGATTTCTTCCGGCGGCGAAGTCGCGTAGTCATTGTCGACGCGATAATTGGTCACCTGGAAACCCAGTGGATTCTCGATGCGCGAGACATCGTCCATCTTCAAGTTGGCCTTGTAGGTGAACTCCATCGTGGCGATCTTGCTGTCGAGCGGTTGCGTCGCGCCGGTCTGCTTGGTGTACACGGAACGCTGGAAGCGTACGGTCGCGCCCTTGGGCATCTGGCCCTGGCCGCCACCGATCAGGACGACACTGAGCAGCTTCACGCGAATCGCGCGATCCTTGCCATAGGTGGCGTACGGGTTGGCGGGGTTGCCGGACTGATAAAGTGTCGTATACGCAGTGGCCACCTGCGGTGAGGCCATGGTCAGGACCGTGGACCAGTCGCGCAGATTGATCAAGGCATAGTCGTATGCCTCGCGAGCAAGGACGAAGTGCGCCACGTTGCTGCGATTGATGGCTTCGCTGGTGGTGACCTGCCGGTTGGTGAAATCTTCGGTCAGGCGCGCGACGGTGCTGGTGCCGGTGTACGCGTCGGCCATGACGATGTACGGCACCTTTTCCTTCAGCGGCAACATGTAGAAGTAGCCGCCGGCGAGGATCAGCGACAGCGCGACCGCGGTGAATGCGACCCACCATGCGCGCTTCTCGCTGCGCCTGGCCAGGTCCGCCACGGTGATTTCGAAGCTGGCCGAATGCGCGACCGCCTCGTCGATCTTCTTGCTGGATGTTTTCTTGTTGAGCATTAGCGTGCACCCATGTCAGCTGTCATGTCGAATAGGAAGGTCATGACTTGGTGCTCGCCGGTGCGTCTTGCTTTGGAGCAGCGGGAGCCGTTGCGGGATCCGCTGCCGGAGGCGCCTCGGTTGCCGGGCTAGTCGCGTCAGGGACCGAGGTCGTTGCTTCTTCGACAACGATCTGACGATCGTTCACGGTGATCTGCACGCCTTCGCTTGCGTAGATCGCGCTCAACTCCGCGGCAGCGGCTTTCGCGTTCGGCGTGTGGATCTGCGACACCGGCTTGAACAGCGTGTAGTCCGAATGCAGCTGATAGGACAGCACCATGCCGGAGTCTTTCGACCAGCGTGTCAGCATCGCCTTGAGCGTGCCGTCCATAGGCGACGCGTAAAACGCGTATGGCTGCGCAAGCGGAATTTCGGTAGGCGCATCCTGGAACCGGTTGACCGGCTTCCACGAGCCACCGAAATCCTTTGCCGGCGGAGTTCCGCAGCCGGACAAGGCCAGTGCCGCAAGCATCGAAGCGCCCCCAAGGGCTCGAGTTACGTAAACCTTTTTCACGTCGTACCCGCAAAGTGAGATTGAAATAGCTGGATTCGCGGGGAAAACCCGCGTGTCACGCTGCGTGCAAGTACTACGAGCACGCCAAAAACGCCCGCCAAAAGTGGCAGCGTCAAGTCAAGGCGAATAACAAAGCTTCGCCGTCCTGCGAGGAGGCGAATGCTCGAGCAGCTTGAGAAAAAAGTCGGCGGTAAGTCCGCTCGTGATCCCCTGTTTCTTCGCTGCTACAGCGGCCGAAGCAATGCGGCCGCGGACTGTAAATCGTCGATTCCATTCAGGCTCCCTGTCAGACTGGCTTTTTAAGCCGTCCACATCTTTTGAACCGTCCAATGCGTATCTTGGAAAGCGAGCGCCCCGCGCGCCCGACCCGTAGGCTTACCGAGATGACTGCATTGACCCCTGGAGGGGGCCCTAGTCCCCTCGAGTCGGATTCTGACGCAAGATGTCTGATTGTGCTAGTGCACGTCAGAAAAATAAGGGTTTTTGTGTTTCAAACGATTGCATGAGGCTGCGTCGCAGCATGGCGTTTATCGGGTGATTCGCAAGTTGTTGCGTTCGATTGGACGACCAAATGTGATGCGCGTCTCATTTGTTTTGATTGTCATTATCTCGTCATTGGATTGAAGGCAATGGAGAGCTTGTAGGTGAATGCTGACAGATAATGTAGGCGCATTAAGATAAGCAGATTCGCGAAGCGCCAGGCACACGTAAGACGGTGATGCTTATTTCCGTTTGATAATGATTTTTCAGGATTTTTTTGCCCGGCGCCCGGATTGTGTCCCCCGTGACATAGGGGTGGAGGCAAAAAACGCCGAAAAATGTCTTGTGGATCGCGAAATTTGCGCGGCCAGATATTCAAAACACGAATAGCTATCCTGGATGCTGTCGCAACGATAGAGCGTCGATCGTCGTGGCGACGTATGGCCGACCTTACTTCGCGGGCTCCGGTGCGGTCTTTACGGTAACGCTGGTGGACTCGTCGATCGGGCAGGGCGAGTCCGCGCGACGCGTATCGCAGACCGTTACTTTGCCGAGGTACGCCATCGATTCGGCGAGCTGCGCCTTCGCCGGCTGAAAATGAAAAGCCATCTGCACCACATAGGTTGCATCACGACCCTGGATGAACTTGAACAGCGTGATCTCCGGTTTCTTCTGCTTGTCCTTGAAGGCGCAAACCTGCAGCCAGACGTGGGTTGCATAACCGTTCTCGCTGCTGTCGGAGAACGGTTTGGTATCGGCCACGTCGCAAGCCTTCGACCAGCGTTCCCTCATCTGGTCCTTGTACCTGGCAAAGAACGAAGCGTCACTCAGGCCGCGATAGACCTGCGTGGTCACCATGCGCGTCCACTGATCGACGCTCTCGTTTATGGGCACCATCTCGGTCAACGAAGCATGCCCTTCCGCTTGCTCGCTGGCGATCTTGAAGCCTTCGGGCAGAGGCTGGAGCAGATTCTCGCCCTCGAGCTTGGCCAGGACGGTGCCGGAGGTCAGCCCTAATAGACCGGTCGCAAACGCGATCGCTGCACGATATCGGTACGTACGCGTGCTTGCGATAGCTTGATCTGCCAAGGGCATGGTTGGGGCGCCGCGTCTGACATCGGAGGTCGCAGCGACACTACGACCTGATCGCGAGGCACGCAAGCTGCCTTGCGGCTAATCGGTATGGAATGCATCACGCAGCCAGGCCATCTGCGTTTGCTCGCGCGGTCCGTCATAGCTGACAACGTCGAACCGGCAGGCACGGTGGGCATGCCTCGGGTTCGATGCAAGCCATTTCTGCGCAGCGAGGATCAGTCTGGTTCGCTTGCCGGCCGTAACGGAGTCAAGCGCCGTGCCGCAACGCGCGTTTTTCCTGTAGCGCACCTCGACGAACACGATTGTCTGGCGATCGAGCATGACCAGATCGAGTTCGCCATGGCGCGTGTAGTAGTTGCGGGCAAGGAGCACCAGGCCGGCGCCCTGCAGGGTGGCGTACGCACGATCTTCAAAGACATTGCCAGTTGAGCGCATGATTCGTTTCGCCTTGTGCCGCGGCCCCGGGATACGATCACTGTTATCGATCGTAGGGGCGTGCGTGTCGAGTCGGCGCAGCGGAAGCGACCACTACTGGAAAAGAAGATGCGAGTGTCGGGAAATCGATAACGCTGCCATCTTTGTAGGAGCGACTTCAGTCGCGACCGGCCGTGACGCAACCGGGCGTCGCGACTGAAGTCGCTCCTACAAGAGGTTGGTGAAGTAGTCGAGTATCGTGGTGGCTGCGCTAAATCAATAGGTCGGCGGATTGTCGCTCGCCGACGGCTGCGGCGGCCCTTGCGTTGGGGGTGCCGACATCGGGACGCTGTCCATCTGCAGGCTGCCGTTCAAGGGGTGTGCAATGCCGTCCTGGAACTTGGCCCAGACAAGCACGCGTCGAATACGGCCGAACTGATCGGCGGTCAGCTGACCGCTTGCGCCCGGCAGATAACTGCCAGGGTGTTCATGCAGCCAATCCAGATAAGGCACCAGGTTCCATGCATCCATGCCGAAGGCGAACAACCGTGCCGACACGCCGCGTGCGGCAGGTAGCGGGGTGGCGATGTCGTCGTGATTGGGTAATCCGGGCTGCGCGTCGAATAGCCAGGGCGCATCGGAGAACTCGACGCCGTCAAGGTCGCGATTGGAGCCGGCGTCGTCCGCACCGCCATAGATATGCGAGGTACCGAAAACCGGCGCATTGATGCGTGCAAGGCGCAGCTGCGGTAGCAGCAGGCGGGCCTGCTGTGGCTTCATGCTGATGAAGACGCCGGCATCGCTGGCGGCCGACGCGGCGTTCAGTCCGGTAATGACGCTGGCGTAATTGACCCCGCTGCCCAGCGTGCCGTTGCCGGCGACCGTACCGCCACGTGCTTCGAACTCAGCCTTGAACGCGCTGCCGGCACGTTGCGCGAAATCATCGCCGGAAATGACGACATACGCACTGTGCAGGCCTTGTTCGGCCATGTGGTCGGCCGCTTGCGCACCTTCGGTTTCCGGCAGCAGGCCGAACTCGCTCGCGCCGGTGGCCGGCAGCGCCTTGTCGTCAGGGTGATTGAGCGCCAGCACCGGCACCGGCAGCTGGCTCAGGCCGAAGACGCCCGATACCTCGGCGCGCGTCAGCGGTCCGATGATCAGCTGTGCGCCGTCGTCGACCGCTTGCTGATAGGCCTTGGTGGCGCTCGCCGCGGTACCGCCGCTGTCGTAGACGCGTACCTCCGCTCGGGGTGCATGGTTGCGCGCGGCGTCGGCATAGGAGGCAAAAAAACCTTCGCGGATGATCGAACCTGCGCCGGCATAGTTGCCGCTGGCAGGCAGCAGGAGGGCCACGCGTCCGGGCATCTTGTAGCCCTCACGCACATTCGCCTTGTCGCCGGGCATCAAGGTGCCGACCGGCTGATCGAGCGTCGGCTGCGGTCTGGCCACGGCGACGCCCATATGGCTCAGCGCCTCGTCGATCCAGGGCAGCATGCGATCGCCGGGGCGCATGCCGCCGGCGCGTTGCTTCAAGGGATCCGCGCCGACGCGGGTGAGCAGGGCAATGATCTGTTTGCGGTTCTGTGTGTTGTCGAGCCCGGTGAGCTGGCTATCCATCTCCACGCGGCTGCGTGCCGCGCCCCAATAATCGCCGCTGGCCTCCATGGCACGCGCGCGCAGTTCCAGCAAACGCAACTGCATCGCAGCCGGTACGGCCACGGAGGGCTGCGTGGTCAATTGCAGCGCGCGGGGGGCGTCGTGCTGGTTAAGCGCGATCTCCGCCTGGAGCAGGTCGTACAGCACGGGGTCGGTGCTTGTCAGGCGTGTGCGCTTGATACCGGTCAACAGCGGGGCGGCTTGTTCGAGCCTGCCTTCCTGTCGATAGGCTTCGGCGGCAAGCAATTGATAGTGATCGCGGTTATCCGGTGCCAGCGTCGCCAGGTCCAGATAGGCCTTGGCGGCCTGATCGAACTGCCCCTGCCGGCTGAGCGCATCCGCATTGAGCGATGCGGAGATTTCGGCCGGCGAACGTTGTGCTGCGGGTGGAACGCAGGCGGTCATGGCGAGCGAAATCGCCAGCCCCAGGGCCGCGGTGCGATACAGGCGCATGGTCATCCGTAGATCCATTATCGTCTTGGGTCACAATGCGCGATCATAGCCGATCGTCATGCGGCCTCGTCGTGCCGTGTCCGGCAGCGGCAAGTGTTTGCGATGGGCTCGTTGCGACCTGATTCCCGGCGGGCATACTTATATATAGGGTGTCCGCGCTAGCTGAGCCGTAACGAAACGCTCCGCGTAACCCATTGTTTGAAGGAACCTGCGATGTCTCACCCTCAGCCGGGCCAGTTATGGGTGGTCGCGACACCGATCGGTCATCGGGACGATTTCTCGGCGCGTGCCGTGGAGACCCTGCGAAACGTTGCCGTGATCGCAGCCGAAGATACGCGCCACAGCCGTCCGTTGCTGATTCATTACAACATCGACACGCCCACCATCGCACTGCACGAGCACAACGAGCGCGACGTGGTGGATGCGGTGGTTCGCCGCCTTCAGGGTGGCGAGTCGGTGGCGCTGATTTCCGATGCGGGCACGCCGCTGATCAGTGATCCCGGATTTCGGTTGGTTCGCGCGGCTCGGGCGGCGGGTATCCGTTGCATTCCGGTGCCGGGCGCATGCGCGGCGATTGCGGCGCTTTCGGTGGCGGGCCTGCCGAGCGATCGTTTTGTCTTCGAGGGCTTTTTGCCGCCCAAGGCGGCGGCACGTCGTGGCCGCCTGCAGGAACTGGCTGGCGATGCGCGTACGTTGATGTTCTACGAATCTTCCCATCGCGTTGCCGAAAGCCTGGCCGACATGCGCGATGTCTTCGGTGCGGAGCGCGAGGCGGTGCTGGCCCGTGAACTGACCAAGCTGTTCGAAACCGTTATCGGCGAACCTCTGGGCGAACTGGCCGCACGCGTCGTGGCCGATCCCGATCAGCAGCGCGGCGAATGCGTCATCCTGGTGGCCGGTCGTGGCGAAGAAGTTGACGAGAACCTGGCCGAAGGCCAGCGCGTTTTCGCCATTCTCAGCGAGGAATTGCCGCCCTCGAAGGCGGCCAAGCTGGCCGCGGCGATTACGGGGGCGTCGAGGAAGGCGCTATACTCGTGAGTGGAGTCGGCCGGACAGTCGCGTCGCACGCAAGTGCATCGAGGAAAGTCCGGGCTCCGTAGGGCAAGGTGCCAGGTAACGCCTGGGCAGCGTGAGCTGACGGCCAGTGCAACAGAAAGCAAACCGCCGAACGGCATCGCAAGATGCGCGTGGTAAGGGTGAAACGGTGCGGTAAGAGCGCACCGCGCGCGGGGCTAACGCCGCGTGGCACGGTAAACCCCACCTGGAGCAAGACCGAATAGGGGGACTATGACGCGGCCCGCGTCGTTCCCGGGTTGGTTGCTAGAGCCTGGCGGTGACGCCAGGCCGAGAAGAATGACTGTCGCGCCGCAAGGCGAACAGAACCCGGCTTACAGGCCGACTCCTTTTACTTCTCTTGAAGCCGACCTCTGCCGCATTTGCGGTGGAGGTCGGTGGGATGAACGCGCATTCAGAACCCGCGTTCCGGGCAACTGTGATCTGGCGCAAAAAAACGCTGCTTAAAAAGCAAAAAATCCCGAGCATTCAATCACCTTGAATGGCTTCCTCAGAAAAGGCTGGAAATACTGCCACACCATTGCCTTTCTCCTTGATTCACAAGCAAAAATCCCTTGACAGTCTCAAGGGGCGAGACTATCGTGGGTCCCGGTGTGAAATCGTGGGATTTCGTGGAGTCTGCCGGTCGTGTTTCAGGGCGAAACCGCCATCACCGTTGACGATAAAGGCCGCCTGGCTATTCCGACTGCGTATCGGGAGCTGGTTGAGGAGGCCTGTGCCAATCGTCTGGTGATCACCTACAACCCCTTCGAGTCGGGCTGCCTCTGGCTGTTCCCGCACGCGGAGTGGGAGCGGGTGCGCGACCAGGTCAATGCGCTCCCCAGCGTCAAGGCGGTGCATCGCGCATTGCAGATGAAGCTGGTGGGTGCCGCAGCGATGGTCGAACCCGACAGTGCCGCACGCATTCTTCTGCCTGGTAGCCAACGGACGGCGGCGGGCATCGAGAAGAAGGCGGTGTTGTTGGGCATGGGCAACAAGTTCGAGCTTTGGAGCGAGCAGGCCCATCTGGCGAAGATTCGCCAGACCATCGGTGAAGACGAAATCAGCGACGACATGTCGGATTTGCGCCTGTAACCGGAGGGGTTGCGGCGGGTCAGGTGGCGTTTTCAAAAAAGCGTTTTCAGGTGGTTCTTAAAGGATACGGGACGGGAGTGCGGCATGGCCGAGCAACAAGCGTTGCGGCACATCCCGGTGATGCTGGGTGAAGCAGTGGAGGGACTCGCCGTGCAGGCTGGCGGGCGTTATCTGGATGGCACGTTTGGACGCGGCGGTCACGCTCGCGCGGTGCTGTCGCGCCTTGGCCCCGACGGTCGCCTCCTGCTGATGGATCGCGATCCGCAGGCCATCGCTACGGCGCAAGCGGAATTTGCCAGCGATGCGCGCGTGTCGATCCGCCACGCCAATTTCTCTTCGCTGGCCGAATGGGACGAAACCGCCGCCGGTCTCGACGGCATCCTGCTCGATCTGGGCGTCTCCTCGCCGCAACTGGACGAAGCCGCCCGCGGCTTCAGCTTCATGGCCGATGCGCCGCTCGATATGCGGATGGATACCACGCAGGGCGAAAGCGCGGCGGATTTCATCGCGCATGCCGACGAGCGTGAGATCGCCGATGTGCTGTGGACCTATGGCGAGGAGCGCTTCAGCCGCAAGATCGCCCGCGCCATCGTCGAACAGCGCGCCGAAAAGCCGATCCTGCGGACCGGCGAGCTGGCTGCATTGATCGAACGCGTTGTCGGTCGTCGCGAGCCAGGCAAGCATCCGGCCACGCGCAGCTTTCAGGCGCTGCGCATCCGCGTCAACGGCGAGCTGGAATCCCTGAAGCAGGGACTCGACGCCGCGCTGGAGCGGCTCAATGTCGGCGGCCGGCTTTCGATCATCAGTTTCCATTCGCTGGAAGATCGCGTGGTCAAGCTGTTTATCCGCGACCATTCCGGCAAGGTGCAAGGCAGTCGCCGTGGTCCGCCGCAGGCGGCCAAGCTGGCGCGCCTGGCTGCCGTGGGCAAGGCGCAGTTTCCCTCCGATCACGAGCTGTCCGTCAATCCGCGTGCACGCTCCGCCGTGCTGCGCGTGTCGGAGAAGCTCGCATGAAGGTTATTGGCGCAGCCCTCCTGCTGATCCTCCTGATGGCCGTGCTTGCGAGCGCGATCACCGTGGTGTGGACGCAGCACGAGAGCCGCGTGCAGTTCATCGAGTTGTCGCGCCTGCAGAACGAGCGCGATGAACTCAATATCGAATACGGCAAGCTGGAGCTGGAGCAGGCGACCTGGGCCGAGCCCCGTCGCGTCGACAACGAGGCGCGACAGAAGCTGGGCATGCTCACGCCGCGACCGCAGGACATTCAGTTGGTGACGCAATGAGCCGGCGCGACCATTCCGCGCCCACGGCGCGCCGCCAACAGAAGACTGGCCCCAAAGTCCGGCGTCGCATGACCGCGGTGGTCGTGGTGCTGGGACTGGCCTCGATGGGGCTGGTTGCGCGCGCCTTCGATCTGCAGGTCGTGCGCAAGCAGTTCTATCAGAATCAGGGCGACGCGCGTTTCCTGCGCGAGGTGCCGATCGCCGTATCGCGCGGCACGATCTTCGACCGCAACGGCGAGCCGTTGGCGGTATCGACGCCGGTGGTGTCGATCTGGGCCAACCCGTCCGAAGTGCTGGAGAACGAAGATCGCATTCCCGCGCTGGCCGCGGCGCTGGGCATCAATGCGGGCGAGCTCAAGCAGTACCTGCTGCAACGCGCGGAACGCGAGTTCGTGTATCTGCGCCGTCAGCTCAGCCCCGACGCGGCGCAGGTCGTGCTCGACTTGAACGTGCCGGGCGTGGCGGGGCAGCGCGAGTATCGTCGTTTCTATCCGTCCGGCGAAGTTACCTCGCACGTTCTGGGCTTCACCAATATCGAAGACCACGGCCAGGAAGGCCTGGAACTGGCCTTCGACGACTGGTTGGCCGGCAAGCCGGGCGCCAAGCGGGTCATCAAGGATCGTCAGGGTCATATCGTCGAGGACGTGGAGCAGGTGCGCCCGCCGCAGCCGGGCCGCAACCTCACCCTGAGCATCGACCGGCGTATTCAGTTCCTGGCGTACAACGAACTGAAGAACATGATCGACAAGTCGCAGTCGGACTCCGGCTCGGTCGTGATTCTCGACGTCAAGACCGGCGAAGTGCTTGCGATGGCGAACTGGCCGACCTACAACCCTAACGCCCTGCACAGCAGTCAGCCGGGCGACCGCCGCAATCGCGCCATGACCGATTTGTTCGAGCCCGGCTCGACGGTCAAGCCGATCCTGATGACGGCGGCGCTTTCCAGCGGCAAGTACACGCCGAACAGCCCGTTGATCGATACCAATGGCGGCCACTGGTTCTACTACGGCCACGATATCCACGACACCCATAACTGGGGCGTGCTGACGCCGACGGGCGTGCTCACCAAGTCGAGCAACGTCGGTGCCGCGCATATCGCGACGCAGCTCGATACGAACCTGATGTACGACACCTATCGCGCATTCGGCTTCGGCAACAGCACCAATAGCGGCTTCCCGGGCGAAGCGGCCGGTCATATGAAGATCGGGCGCGATTGGCGTCCGCTCGAAAAAGCGATCCTTGGTTATGGCTATGGCTTGAACGTCACGCCGCTGCAGCTGGCCAATGCGTACGCCACCATCGGCGACAACGGCATCATGCATTCGCCAACCTTCGTCAAGGGCGTCGATGGCGACGCGCGCCAGATCGTGGCGCCGGAGATCGCGCAACAAGTCGTCAAGATGATGATCACCGTGACGCAGCCGGGCGGTACGGCGGCGCCGTATGCCTGGATCGCCAACTACACCGTGGCGGCCAAGACCGGTACGGCGCACAAGGCGTCGGTCGGCGGTTACTCGAAGAACAGCTACAGCGCCGCCTTCGCCGGTCTGGTGCCGGCATCGAATCCGCAGCTGGTCGGCATCGTGGTGATCGACAACCCCAAGAAGGGCAGCTACTACGGCGGCCTGGTATCGGGTCCGGTGTTCGCCAAGGTGATGGATGGCGCATTGCGCCTGCTCAATATCCCGCCTGACAACATCGGTCGCTGGTATGCCGGTGGACCTTTGCAGGGCAACAACGGCTTGGTCGGCAACAAGCCACCAGATGCGCCCAATATCGAGGAAGCACCGGTCGAGGACGCGACACCATGACGACGCGCCGCCTCGACCAACTGCTCCACGGTATCGCCGACACCGCCAGTGCCGGCGATATCGTCGTTTCGGGTCTCAACCTGGACTCGCGTCGCGTGCGCCCGGGCGATGCCTTCTTCGCGCTGCGCGGTACGCGCGAGCACGGCATCAAGTTCGCGGCCATCGCGGTGCAACGTGGTGCGCGCGTGGTGCTGGCCGAAGCGCCGGCTCCGAGCGAGACCACGCTGGACGTACCGGTGCTGTGGATCGACAACCTGCACGGCCGCGTCGGCGATATCGCCGCGCGCTTCTTCGGCGAGCCGTCGGCTGCGTTGAGCGTCATCGGCGTGACCGGCACCAACGGCAAGACCTCCACCGTGCAACTCCTGGCACATGCGCTGGAGCACCTGGGGCATCGCGCAGCCACCATCGGAACATTGGGTGCAGGGTTGCACGGCAACCTGCAGGCCGGCGAGCGCACCACGCCCGATGCGATCGAGGTGCAAGGTCTGCTGGCCGAATTCCGCGCCGAAGGTGCGACGCATGTGGCGATGGAAGTGTCGTCGCACGCGCTTGAGCAGGGGCGCGTAGGTGCGGTGAAGTTCGATGTCGCCGCGTTCACCAATCTCACGCGCGATCACCTTGATTATCACGGCAGCATGGAAGCCTACGGCGCGGCCAAGGCCAAGTTGTTCGCGTGGCCGAGCCTGCATACCGCGGTGATCAATATCGACGACGCTTTCGGTCGCGAGCTTGCCGAGCAGCTGCCGGCGAACGCACGCGCATTGCGCTACAGCGCTGCCGGTGACGATCGGGCGGATATCGACGCGACGGCGGTAACGACCTCGTCCGAAGGCTTGAACTTCGTATTGCGCACGCCGTGGGGCGAACGTTCGGTAAGCAGCCGCCTGCTGGGGCGCTTCAACGTCGCCAATCTATTGACCGTAGTCGGTTGCCTGGGCGCGCTTGGCGAGCCATTTGAAAGCATCGTCGAGGCGGTCGAAGCGATGGAGCCGGTAAACGGCCGCATGAATCGTCTCGGCGGTTTCGGCAACGAGCCGCTGGTCGTGGTCGATTATGCGCACACACCCGATGCGCTGGAGCAGGCGTTGACCGCGTTGCGCGCACACTGCGCCGGCCAGTTGATCTGCGTGTTCGGCTGCGGTGGCGATCGCGACGCAGGCAAGCGTCCGGTGATGGGTGAAATCGCCGAGCGCCTGGCCGACAGCATCGTGGTGACCGACGATAACCCGCGTAGCGAAGACGGTGATGTCATCGTCGCGCAGATCGTCGCCGGCCTCAGCAGGCCTGCACAGGCGAAAGTCGAGCGCGACCGCGCCGCGGCGATTCGCTGGGCGGTGACCCGGGCCAAGCCGGGCGATGTCGTGCTGGTCGCCGGCAAGGGACATGAAACTTATCAGGAGAGCGCCGCGGGCAAGCGGCCTTTCGACGATTTTGCGGTCGCTCGTGCGGCGCTGGAGGTACGCGCATGATGCGGGCGACGATGATTGCTTTGTGGACACACGGCCAGTTGATGGGTGCCGACATCGATGTCGGTGGCGTCAGCATCGATACGCGCAAGATCAAGCCGGGCGATCTGTTCGTTGCGATCAAGGGCGAGCGCGTGGATGGGCACGACTTCGTTGCTCAGGCGGCAGCGAGCGGTGCGGCTGCGGCGCTGGTGACGCGCAAGGTTAACGCACCGATCGCGCAGATCGTCGTTGACGATACCGAGCTGGCACTGGGTGACCTGGCCAGTGCGGTACGCGCACAAAGTAACGTGCAGGTGGTTGGTATCACCGGCTCGAACGGCAAGACCACGGTGAAAACCCTGGTGGCCTCGATCCTGTCGCGCTATGGCCGCACGCATGTCAACGCGGGTAACTACAACAACGAGCTCGGGCTGCCGTTGACCCTGCTGGCGATGCCGGCCGATACGCAGTACGCGGTGCTGGAAATGGGTGCGGGCAAGCCGGGCGACATTGCCTATCTTGCCGCCATCGCACGGCCCGATATCGGCCTCGTCAATACCATCGCTCCGGCGCATCTTGAGCGCATGGGTAGTGTGGAAGGCGTGGCCGAAACCAAGGGCGCGCTGTATCAGGCGTTGCCGGTCGACGGCGTGGCGGTGATCAATGCGGATGACGCGTTCGCCAGCTTCTTCGGCGGTCTGGCCGGCTCGCGCCGCCAGTTGCGCTTTGCGCTGGATCACAAGGCCGATATCGGCGCCGACATCGTCGAGCTTGGCGTCGACGGCTCGCGCTTCGTCTTGAGCACTCCGGTCGGCGATGCCGAAGTGGATCTCCCGTTGCCCGGACGCCACAACGTCGGCAACGCGATGGCCGCCGCGGCGATCGCGCTGGCCCTCAACGTCCCACTCGACACGATCGTCACCGGTCTGGAACAGGTGCCGGCGATCGCCGGCCGCTTGCGTGCCGAGACGATGCCGGCGGGCTGGGTGTTGATCGACGACAGCTATAACGCGAACCCGGGCTCGGTCGGCGCCGCCATCGACACGCTGGCGCTGGCACAGGGCGAGCGCTGGCTGGTGCTTGGTGACATGGCGGAGCTGGGGCCCAACGCGCGCGCCATGCATGCAGGCATCGGCGAGCGGGCAAAGAAGCAGGGTATCGACCGCCTGTTTGCGGTCGGGCCGCTCAGCGCAGCGGCGGTGGAAGCCTTCGGCGAACGCGGCGCGCACTACACGGATAAGCAGGCATTGGCAAAGGCATTGAACGAACAGTTGCACGGCGGCGTCACGCTGCTGATCAAGGGGTCGCGCTCGGCCGGCATGGAACAGGTCGTTGCGGCCTTGCGCAACGATAAGCACACGGGAGGGGCCTCCGATGCTGCCTGAACTGGCCGAATGGATGGCGAAGTACTTCACCGCGCTGCATCTGTTCCAGTACATCACCTTCCGCACCATCGCCGCGGCACTGACCTCGCTGTCGATGTCGTTGCTGATGGGCCCATGGCTGATCCGCAAGCTGGCCGCACTGAAAGCGGGGCAGGTCGTGCGCAAGGACGGTCCGCAGACCCATCTGTCCAAGGCCGGTACGCCGACGATGGGTGGCGTGATGATCCTGCTGTCGGTGGCCGTGGCCACCTTGCTGTGGACCGATCTGCACAATCGCTATGTATGGGTCGTGTTGGCGGTGCTGCTGTGCTTCGGCGCGATCGGTTTCTACGACGACTATAAGAAGCTGGTACTCAAGGACAGCCGCGGCTTGGCCAGTCGCTGGAAGTATTTCTGGCAATCGGTGTTCGGCCTGGGTGCCGCGCTGGTTCTTTACTACACCGCCCCTCACGGGATCGGCGCGCAGCCGGTGGCCGAGACGGCGCTATTTCTGCCGTTGTTCAAGCAGGTGGCGTTGCCGCTTGGCTTGTTCTTCGTGGTGATCGCGTATTTCATGATCGTCGGCTTTTCCAACGCGGTGAACCTTACCGACGGCCTGGACGGTCTTGCGATCATGCCGTCGGTGCTGGTGGCCGGCGCGCTGGGTGCGTTCGCCTATCTCTCGGGCAATGCGGAGTTTTCGCGCCACCTGCTGATTCCGGTGATTCCGGGCGCGGGCGAGCTGGCGATTTTCTGCGCCGCACTGGCGGGTGCCGGGTTGGGCTTCCTCTGGTTCAACACCTATCCGGCGCAAGTGTTCATGGGCGACGTCGGCGCGCTGGCGATCGGTGCCGCGCTCGGTTGCGTCGCGGTGATCGTGCGCCAGGAAATCGTGCTGATCGTGATGGGCGGCGTGTTCGTGATGGAAACGCTGTCGGTGATGATGCAGGTGGCGAGCTTCAAGCTCACCGGCAAACGTATTTTCCGCATGGCGCCGATCCATCACCACTTCGAGCTCAAGGGCTGGCCCGAACCGCGGGTGATCGTGCGCTTCTGGATCATCAGCGTCGTGCTGGTGTTGATCGGTTTGGCAACCTTGAAGGTGCGCTGACGATGATCTTCGACGCAACCCAGGCAAAACGGCGACAAGGACCGCGCGGCAAGTTCGACATGCCGCTTCTGGTGGCGCTCGTCGGTCTGGCGAGCCTCGGGCTGGTCATGGTCACCTCCAGCTCGATCGCGGTGGCGGCTGCCAACTCGAACCTGGGCGAATTCTATTTCCTCAAGAAACATCTGCTGTTTCTTGGCATCGGTTTCGTGCTTGCGGGCGTGGCCATGCGCACGGAGCTGAAGTTCCTCGAGAAGAACGCGTTCTTGCTGATGCTGCTTGCCTTCATCCTGCTGCTCGCCGTGTTCCTGCCGTTCGTCGGCATGAAGCTCAATGGCGCGCGACGCTGGCTGAATCTGATCGTGACCAGCTTCCAGCCGGTGGAGGCAGTCAAGCTGATTCTGGTGATCTATATCTCCAGCTATCTGGTGCGTCACCGCGAGAGCGTCGAGACGCGCTTCATGGGCTTGTTCAAGCCGTTGCTGGTCGCGGGCCTGTTCGTATTGCTGCTGCTGGCCCAGCCGGACTTCGGTTCGGCAACGCTGATGATCGGCGTGGCGATCGCGATGGTGTGGCTGGGCGGTGCGCGGCCGATCTTTCTGTTCGGCATGGGCCTGCCGCTGATGCCGTTGCTGGCGATCGCGGCGACCAGCGAGGCGTATCGCATGAAGCGCCTCACCTCGTTCATGGATCCGTGGAAGGATCCGTTCAACGACGGGTTCCAGTTGACCCAGTCGCTGATGGCGATCGGTCGCGGCGAGTGGACAGGCGTGGGCTTGGGACAAAGCGTATTGAAGCTGTCCTACCTGCCAGAGGCGCATACCGACTTTATCTTTGCCGTGATCTCCGAAGAACTGGGCCTGGCCGGCATTCTCTGCGTCATGGGCCTGTTTACGCTGGTCGTATGGCGCGGCCTGTCGATGGGTATCAAGGGTGTCGATGTGGGGCAGCGTTTTGCCGGCTATGTCGCCTTTGGCATTTCGCTGATGATCGGCTTGCAGACGATGGTATCGATCGGCGTGAACCTGGGTGCGCTGCCGACCAAGGGCTTGACGTTGCCATTGATCAGCTATGGCGGTTCGTCGATCGTGCTCACCTGCGCGATGGCCGGCGTGTTGTTGCGCGCGACGTACGAAATCAATCGCGCACTCGATGCGCGTCAGATGGCCACGCGCATGCCGGCAACGGCCGTGCCCGATGCGAAGGCGGCAACGGCCGGCGCGGCGGTGGCGACACCCGTACGCGAGGCGGTGGGCGCATGACGGCCAACGCACCCGTGCTGATCATGGCTGGTGGCACCGGCGGCCATATCTTCCCCGGCCTCGCAGTGGCCGAAGCGCTGCGCGTGCAGGGCGTGCCCGTCGTGTGGCTGGGAGCCGATGGCGGCATGGAAACGCGCGTGGTGCCGACGCATGGCATCACGCTCTATACCGTGCCGGTAGGCGGCTTGCGCGGCAAAGGGCTGAAGACGCGCGTGCTGGCGCCGCTGATGCTGGCGCGCGCCTTGCTCGCATCGCTGTCCGTACTGCGTCGGGTAAAGCCGCGCAGTGTGCTGTCGATGGGTGGCTATGTGGCTGGCCCCGGCGGAGTCGCTGCGCGCCTCAGCGGCCGTCCGTTGCTGGTGCACGAACAGAACCGCGTTGCCGGATATACCAATCGCAAGCTGGCTGGCTATGCGCGTCGCGTGCTGGCCGGTTTTGCCGATACATTGCCGAATGCCGAATGGGTGGGCAACCCGGTGCGAGCGGCGATCGGCGCGCTGCCTGCGCCAGCCGAACGCATGGCCGGTCGCAACGGCCGCCCGCGTCTGTTGGTATTGGGCGGCAGTCTCGGCGCGCGCGCCTTGAACACCGTGTTGCCGCAAGCGCTCGCGCAACTGGCGCCAGCGCAGCGCCCTGAGGTGCTGCATCAGTGCGGTAACCGTGGTATCGACGAAGCGCGCGAGGCCTATGCCAAGGCCGGCGTGGACGCGCAGATCGTGCCGTTTATCGAAGACATGGCCGGCACGTATGCATGGGCGGATCTGGCCATATGCCGCGCCGGTGCCTTGACCCTGGCCGAACTGACCGCCGCCGGACTCGGCGCGGTGCTCGTGCCGTTTCCGCATGCGGTGGACGACCACCAGACCCGCAATGCCGAGGCGCTGGTCGCCGCGGGTGCGGCCGAATTGATTCAGGAGCGCAATCTGGACGTACAGGCTTTGGCGCAGCGCATCGAAGCGCTGCTGGAAAACCGTGGCAAGTTGATCGCGATGGCGCAAGCCGCGCGTACGCTGGCCAAGCCCGACGCCGCGCAGGTGATCGCGCGCGCCTGCATGGAGGTGGCCGCATGACGCCGCGTCGCCTACACGCTCACGAAGAACTGATGTCCACGTTCCAGCGGGTGCACTTCATCGGCATCGGCGGTGTCGGCATGAGCGGCATCGCCGAAGTGCTGCATAACCTCGGTTATGCCGTATCCGGTTCGGATCGTTCGAATTCGCCGACCGCGCAGCGTCTGCAGAACCTCGGCATCACGGTTCATGTCGGTCACGCCGCGGAACACATCGGCGATGCCGACGTCGTCGTGACGTCCAGCGCCATTCGCCAGGACAACCCCGAGTTGGCCGCCGCACGCGCCGGGCGCATTCCGGTGGTGCCGCGCGCGGAAATGCTGGGCGAACTGATGCGCTTCCGTCGCGGCATCGCCATTGCCGGGACGCACGGTAAGACCACCACGACCAGTCTGGCCGCCAGCGTACTGGCCGAGGCCGATTACGATCCGACCTTCGTGATCGGCGGCCAGTTGAATGCCGCTGGCGCGAATGCGCGCCTGGGCACGGGCCAGTACATCGTGGCCGAGGCGGACGAGTCCGATGGCTCGTTCCTGCTGCTGTCGCCGGTGATCGCGGTGGTGACGAATATCGACGCCGATCATCTCGAGAACTACGGTGGCGACTTTGCCCAGGTGAAGAAAGCCTTCGGCGATTTCCTGCACCGGCTGCCGTTCTATGGCCTGGCCGTGCTGTGCGTCGACGACCCGGAAGTGGCCGAGCTGGCCAAGAACACCACGCGTCGCGTGATGACCTACGGCATCGACACGCCCGATGCGGATGTGCGCGCGTCGAACCTGTCGCAGAGCGGCTTCGAAATGCATTTCGACCTGCACCTGCCGGGCCGCGAAGGCAGCTTGCCAGTGACGCTCAACCTGCCGGGTCGCCACAACGTACTCAACGCGTTGGCCGCGGCAAGTATCGGCTGGCAGCTTGGTGTGGAAGCCGAAGCGATTGCACATGCGCTCGCCGGTTTCCAGGGCGTGGGCCGTCGTTTCCATCGTCGCGGCGAGATCGCGCTGGACAAGGGCAGCGCGCTGCTGGTCGACGACTACGGCCACCATCCACGCGAACTCGCAGCCGTGTTTGCCGCCGCACGTGGCGGTTGGCCGGATCGCCGTCTGGTGGTGGCATTCCAGCCGCACCGCTATAGCCGCACGCGCGATCTGCTCGACGATTTTGCCAACGTGCTGGCTGACGCCGACGTGCTGGTGTTGACCGATGTCTACCCGGCCGGCGAAGCGCCGATTGCCGGTGCCGACGGTCGCGCACTCGCTCGTGCGGTGCGCGCGCGCGGCAAGGTCGATCCAGTACTGATCGAGCATCCGCGCGAATTTTCCGAAACCCTGCCCACGCTGCTGCGCGACGGCGATCTGCTGTTGCTGCTTGGCGCCGGCGATATCGGCTCGGCCGCCGTGGAGCTGGCTAACGCCGGGCATCTGAGGACAAAGAAGTCATGAAGACGATCAACGATCCCGCACAGTTCGGTCGCGTCGCCGTGGTGATGGGCGGCAGCTCGGCCGAGCGCGAGGTATCGCTGGATTCGGGCCGCGGCGTGCTCGCCGCGCTGAAGGCGCGTGGCGTCGACGCGCATGCGATCGACGGTATTCCGGCCTTGCTGGACGCTGTGCGTGCCGGTCACTTCGCGCGCGTGTTCAATATCCTGCACGGCGGCGGCGGCGAGAACGGCGAATTGCAGGGCGCGTTGCAGTCGTTGCGCGTGCCGTTCACCGGTTCGGGCGTGCTTGGTTCGGCGCTCTCGCTGGACAAGATCCGCGCCAAGCAGGTATGGCTGTCGATGGGTTTGCCCACGCCGCGCTACAAGGCGTTGCCGCGCGGTGCCGATGTGCATGCTGCCGCACGCGAGGTTGGCTTCCCGTTGATCGTCAAACCCGCCTGGGAAGGTTCCAGCGTCGGTGTCACGCGCGTTTTCAAAGCGGAAGATCTCGATGCGGCCGTCGAACTGGCGCAGCGTTATCCCGGCGACATGCTGATGGAGACCCTGATCGAGGGCGATGCACGCGAGGGCGGTGAATTCACCGTCGGTGTGCTCGGTCGCGACGTCCTGCCGACGATCAAGATCGTGCCCAAGGGCGAGTACTACGACTACAACGCCAAATACATCGCCGAAGACACGCAGTACATCTGCCCAGGTCTCGATGGTGCGGCCGAGCAGGAAATGCGCGAGCTCGCGCTGACCGCGTTCGATGCGCTTGCCTGTTCCGGCTGGGGCCGCGTGGACGTGATGCGCGACAAGCACGGCAAGAACTGGCTGCTGGAAGTGAACACCGCACCCGGCATGACCTCGCATTCGCTGGTGCCCAAGGCCGCCAAGGTCGTCGGTATCGACTACGAGACGCTGTGCTGGCGCGTGCTGGAAACCAGTTTCGACCGCGACGGAGGTACCGCGTGAGGGGAGCAGTCCGCCTCGTTGCCTGGTGCCTTGCGCTTGCGCTGGTCGCGCTGCCGATCGTCGGCGTCCTGCGCGGCTGGTTTGCGGTCAATCGCTGGCCGGTGACGGAGTTGACCGTGCAGGCCGAGTTCAAGCACCTGACGCCCGAGCAGATTCGCACTGCCGTGTTGCCGAGTCTCGGCAAGGGCTTCTTTGCCTTGGACCTGGATGCCGTGCAGCGCTCGATCGAGGCGATGCCCTGGGTCGAGTCGGTGGAAGTGCGCAAGCACTGGCCCGACACGCTGCTGCTGCGCATCTATGAGCGCCAGCCCTTCGCCAAATGGAACGAGGGCAAGCTGATCAGCCGCCAGGGCATGGTATTCGACGCGCCTGACGCGGCCGCCAGCGCGAACCTGCCGGATCTGCATGGCCCCGACGCACGTCTGGCCGAGGTGGTGAGCTTCTACGCGGAAACGCAAAAAGCCTTCACCAACACCAAATTGAAAATCACCGGCGTTGCGCTCACCGAGCGCGGCAGCTGGAGCCTGACCACCTCGACCGGCGCACAGATCGTCGTCGGCGATCGCGATCAGGCCGGCAGGCGCTTGCGCCGCTTCCTCGACGTCTACCCACAGCTGATGGCAGGCCACACCGATGGCTTTGCCTACGCCGATCTTCGCTATACCAACGGATTCGCCGTGCGATGGCCTTCGCAGGCGCCTGCCGTCAATGCTGGAGGCACGCCCCGCACATGAAACCCAGGAACGATAAGCAACTCGTCGTCGGCCTCGACATCGGCACCTCGAAAGTGGTGGCGATCGTCGGCGAGTACGAACCGGGTGAACCGATCGAGGTGATCGGTATCGGCACGCACGTGTCGCGCGGCTTGAAGCGCGGCTCGGTGGTCGATATCGAGTCGACCGTGCATTCGATCCAGCGGGCGGTCGAAGAGGCCGAGCTGATGGCCGGCTGCGATATCCGCTCGGTCTACGCATCGATTTCCGGCAGCCATCTGGAAACCAGGAACTCGCACGGCACCGCACCGATCCGCGACCGCGAAGTGACTCCCAGCGATCTGGACCAGGTGCTCGAAGCGGCCAGCGCCGTGGCGATCCCAGCCGATCGCAAGGTCCTATATAAGGAGTCGCAGGAATATCGCATCGACGGCCAGGACGGCATTCGCTCGCCCGTCGGCATGAGCGGCGTGCGCCTGGAAGCCAGCGTGCATCTGGTCACCGGCGCCGCGGCTGCCGTGCAGAACATCAGCAAGTGCATCCAGCGTTGCGGCCTCTCGGTTGATGAACTGGTGCCTTCGTCGGTAGCCAGCGCGAAGTCGGTACTGACCGACGACGAACGCGAGCTGGGCGTGTGCCTGGTGGATATCGGCGCAGGCACCACGGACATCGCGATCTACACCCAGGGCTCGATCCGCTATACCAAGTCGCTGCCGGTCGGCGGCGATCAGGTCACCAACGATATCGCCTACGGCGTGCATACCCCGACCGCGCACGCCGAGGAAATCAAGATCAAATACGCCTGCGCCCTGGCGCAGCTCGCCCATGCCGAGGAGACCATCCAGGTCCCCAGCGTAGGCGATCGTCCGCCGCGTCGCCTGGCTCGCCAGTCGCTCGCGCAGAGCGTGCAGGCGCGTTACGAAGAAATCTTCGAGATGGTGCAGGACGAATTGCGTCGCTCGGGCTACGAGAGCCTGGTCGCCGCGGGTGTCGTGCTGACCGGCGGTGCTTCGCGCATGGAAGGTGCGCTGGAGCTGGCCGAAGAGATCTTCCACAAGATGGTTCGCATCGGTGTGCCGCAGCATGTCAGCGGCCTCGGTGAAGTCGTCGCCAATCCGTTGCATTCCACCGGCGTGGGTCTGCTGTTGCACGGCGCGCGCGCGGGCGGCATGCGTTCGGGCGGACCGGTGGGCGGCAGCATGGGCGGTCTGGTCGAACGTCTGCGCGGTTGGCTGGCAAAGAATTTCTAGTTTTGGAAAGCCGATGGCGCGGGATGCGCTGTCCTGGGCACAGGGAAAAAGCCCGACACCACGGACCGGCAGGAGGTGTCGTAGCCGTGGTTACAACGACAATGATGCGTCTCTACGGAGGACGGGAAATGTTTGAACTGATCGAAAAACTCGCACCTAACGCAGTTATCAAGGTCATTGGCGTGGGCGGTGGCGGCGGCAATGCCGTGGCACACATGCTCAATGCCAATATCGAAGGCGTCGAATTCGTCGTCGCCAACACTGACGCGCAGGCGATGAAGAGCTGCGGCTCGCGCACGCACCTGCAGCTGGGTGGCAACGTCACCAAGGGTCTTGGTGCCGGCGCCAATCCGGAAGTGGGCCGTCAGGCCGCGCTGGAAGATCGCGAGCGCATCGAGGAAATGCTCGAAGGCGCGGACATGGTCTTCATCACCGCCGGCATGGGCGGCGGTACCGGCACCGGTGCCGCACCGGTTGTTGCACAGCTGGCGAAAGAGAAGGGCATCCTCACCGTTGCGGTGGTGACCAAGCCGTTCCCGTTCGAAGGCCGTCGCCGCATGCAGGTCGCCCTGAAGGGTATCGAAGACCTGTCGCAGCACGTCGATTCGCTGATCACCGTACCGAACGAAAAGCTGCTCTCGGTGCTGGGTCGCGAAGTGACCCTGCTCAATGCCTTCAAGGCAGCCAATGACGTGCTGCAGGGTGCGGTGCAGGGTATCGCCGACCTGATCACGGCCCCGGGCCTGATCAACGTCGACTTTGCCGACGTGCGTACCGTGATGTCCGAAATGGGCATGGCGATGATGGGCTCGGGCACCGCCCGCGGCGACGATCGTGCCCAGGCAGCCGCCGAAGCGGCGATCAACAACCCGCTGCTGGAGGATGTGAACCTCAACGGTGCCTGCGGCATCCTGGTGAACGTCACCGCCGGTCCGAACCTGACCATGCGTGAGTTCGACGAGATCGGCCGCGTGATCCACGACTTCGCCAGCGAGGACGCCACCGTCGTGATCGGTACGTCGCTCGATCCGGAAATGCAGGACGACGTCCGCGTCACCGTGGTGGCCACGGGTCTGAACCGCGCTGCCGCCGCCCGCCAGCCGGGTCGCCATCAAGCGCCCCAGCAGGTGGAAATGCGCCAGCGTCCGCGCCCGGTCGTGCTGCGTACCGGTACCGGCAACGAAGTGGTCGATTACGCCCAGCCCGAAACGGTGGCCAACAACGTCCGTACCGAGTCGGCACCGGCCAAGAGCGCCGATCCGAGCTTCGACTACCTGGACATCCCGGCCTTCCTGCGCCGCCAGGCCGACTGAGGCCAAGATGCCGAGAAATGCTGAGGTAAAAAAATCTTAGAAAAAAGTGAACAAAAGCTCGAACTGACTGTCAGTAACCTGTCGTGACGGGTGTCGGGGCTTTCCCCGCGCCCGCGCCGGCTCTCCTTGTGAGGGCAGGTCAGGGTCCGCTGACGCAGCTTTGAAAGAAGCGATTCATCCAGTTGTTAGGTGAACGCTTTCCCAGACTGTGCGTTTTCGGATGACGCATGATGAGCGGCGTACGGATTACGTCCGCTGGATCCGACCCCTCTGCTGGACTTTCCCGTCCCGGCTTAGGGGTCGAGTCGATTTCTAATCCATTGATGGGATTGAGGTTTTTGTCTGTTTAGCGCTGAATGACTTTCATTCACAGATGAAAGAAGTATGAAAGCGCGAACAGACTGTACGGTACGGTTTGCTATTTTATAGGTTAAGACTGTGTTAGCATCCGTACCCTGTTGGCTGCTGCCCCTATAGCTAGGTACTTAAAAAATGATCAAGCAGCGTACGCTCAAGAACATCATTCGCGCCACTGGCGTCGGTCTGCATACCGGCGACAAGGTGTACATGACGCTCCGCCCCGCCGCACCGAACACTGGCATCGTTTTCCGTCGCACGGATCTTTCGCCGCCTGTTGATATCGCCGCGCGTCCCGACAAAGTCGGTGATACGCGTCTGTCGACCACGTTGGTCAATGGCGACGTGCGCGTGTCCACCGTGGAGCACCTGCTCTCCGCGATGGCGGGTCTGGGTATCGACAATGCCTACGTCGATCTGTCGGCACCCGAAGTGCCGATCATGGACGGCAGTGCCGGTCCGTTCGTTTTCCTGCTGCAATCGGCTGGCATTGAAGAGCAGCCTGTTGCCAAGCGCTTTATCCGCATCAAGAAGCCGATCAAGGTGCAGGAAGGCGACAAATGGGCCAGTTTTGAGCCGTTTGAAGGCTTCAAGGTCGGCTTCTCGATCGAGTTCAATCATCCGATCATCAGCAAGCGCACTTCGCGCGCCGAGATCGATTTCTCGACGACGTCCTTCGTGAAGGAAGTCAGCCGCGCACGTACGTTCGGTTTCATGCGCGACATCGAAATGCTGCGCGAACACAACCTCGCGCTCGGCGGTTCGATGGACAACGCCGTGGTGCTGGACGACTATCGCGTGCTCAACGAAGACGGCCTTCGCTACGAAGACGAATTCGTCAAGCACAAGATCCTCGACGCGATCGGCGACCTGTATCTGTTGGGCCACAGCCTGATCGGTGCGTACTACGCACACAAATCCGGTCATGAGCTCAACAACAAGCTACTGCGCACCTTGATGGCCGACGCTTCCGCCTGGGAAGAAGTCAGCTACCAGGACGATCCGGCGACCTCGCCGATCTCCTACGCGCATCCGGCTCAGGCGATCTGATTCGCCCTGACATCTGATGGAGCGGCTTCGGCCGCGACAAGAAAGGCCGTGCCCTTGGGCGCGGCCTTTTTGTTTTGAGGCCGCTAACTATCTGATGCCTCAAAAAATAACAAACGGACGTATGGTTTCTTGTAGGAGCGACTTCAGTCGCGACAACCCCTTACCTCGGTGCCGGGTGTCGCGACTGAAGTCGCTCCTACAAAGATTTGCAGCGTCTCAAGGCGGGTTGAGCCGCCTGGAAAGGGCCCCCGCATTGGCGCGACTTTTTCCTTTTGTGATATACCTCGCCCTTTCGCACGGCCGCGGTTCACGTACCGATGACATCGCCACTTGGTCAACGGGGTTCGCGTGGTATAAACCTCCCTCGCCACCGGGGGTGGCTGGTCGAATCGGCGCGGGAGCGCCGCGTGTCGGAACGAGCCGGGATGTCGGCTAGGGGGTTCCGCCGGTCCGGGAAGCAGAAATATCGGCGACGGACGCCAGTTCCAGGAACAGTTCCCGTAATTCGGGGTCAGAGGTTGATGCTGCGGCAGCCTTCAGGTGATTGGCGGCGGCAGCGGAAAGCGGTTTTGTCCGGTCCGGCTCGGTTTGAGTTGGCGGAAGGGGGGCCACTTTCACGGTAACCACGTTGGCGTGCACGCCTAGCGCGTGTGCGGCTGAGAGTATCTGCGCCTGAGAAAGACGCAGCCTCGACGCCCAGGCCGGCGAGGGAGCCAAAAAAACAAGGCGGCCGTCGCGCAGGTTGGCGAAACGAACCTGCTCGCGGAGCGGTGACGGCAACGTCTGGCGCAGTGCACGATCCAGCGCCTCCAGCTCGCCGGCTCTCTTTGCGAGAGCCGCGACAGGGCCAAATTCGGTCACGGACTTTGGTCCGCGGCTGACGGGGCCGGAGGAGGGTGGGTCGTTACGCTGCATGTGATGCCGACATCTCGGATGTGGAAATTCAATGCAAATCATACTTGTATCACGCACCAAGAAGGTGCCGAAAACTTTGGATCTGGCTGATCGGCGCCTGCGCTATCGGCTACTGGGTGTAGCAGTCGGTGCCGTCGTGGGTTGTGCGGGTTTCGGTGCGCTGGTGGCGTTGGCGCTGGCAAGTCCTCGTGATGGGGCGATTGCCGAGATCGGTCAGCTGCACAAGCAGGTCGCTCAGCAGAATGCTCAGCTGGCCGATGTGCGCAAGGATGCACAACGTGAAGTCGACGCCCTGGCCATCAAGCTGGGCCAGCTGCAAGCTCAGTCCACCCGCCTCAATGCCCTGGGCGAGCGCCTCACCCAGGTAGGCAAGCTGGACGACGGCGAATTCAATTTCGATGAGCAGCCGCCGGTTGGTGGTGTCGAAGATACGTCCGATAGCTCCTACGCGCTGCCGCAGACGCTGGACAAGAGCATCGACGAGTTGGCCAAGCAGTTCGATCGCCAGCAGGCGCAGCTTTCGGCGCTGCAGAGCTTTCTGCTCGACGCCAAGATCGAATCCAACCTCAAGCCAACCGGCATGCCGCTCGACGGCTATATCTCCTCCTATTTCGGTGGCCGCCCCGACCCGTTCAGCGGGCATGCGGCCCATCACACCGGTATCGACATCGCAGCCCCCACCGGCACGCCGGTGCAGGCCGTGGCCGAAGGCATGGTCACCTACGCCGGTATTCGCAATGGCTATGGCAACGTGGTCGAGATCGACCATGGCAACGGCTACATGACCCGCTACGCGCACAACAGCCAGCTCGAAGTTCATCCGGGTCAGCGCGTACATATCGGCGATGTCATCGCCAAGGCTGGCTCGACCGGTCGCTCGACCGGTTCGCACCTGCATTTCGAGGTCTGGTACGACGGGCGGGTGGTCAATCCGCTGGCGTACGTTAAAAGCCATCGGTGAGGTCGGCGGGCCTGCCCCGCCTGTGAGGACGGCCGCCATGCGGCCTGTGAGGAGTGAGGAGAGTCCTTGCTTCGCTTTTCCCCTCACTCCTCACAGGCCGCGTGCCGGCTATCCTCACAGCGAGCGAAGCTAGCGTCCTAACTCAGCAGGTCGCCTTGAAAATCCTGGGCTTAGCCACCATCCCGCTGCGTGGTGGAGCGGCAAGTTGGGATCGTCGCCTGACCCTAGTATCATCAATCCTTTCGTCCCGGCCGCTTTCATAGCTACCGGGCGTTCCTGTCTCCAGATCCGGAAGATCGATGTTCAATCGTGCCTTGACGAGCCTTTTTGGTAGCCGCAACGAACGTGTGCTGCGCCAGCTGTCCAAGACCGTAGCGCGTATCAATGCGCTTGAGTCGGAGTTCGAAAAGCTCAGCGACGAAGCGCTGCGCGGCAAGACCGATGAGTTCAAGCAGCGTGTCGCCGCGGGCGAGTCGCTGGACAAGATTCTGCCGGAGGCGTTTGCCACGGTGCGCGAGGGTGCCAAGCGTGTACTCGGCATGCGTCCTTACGACGTGCAGTTGATCGGCGGCATGGTGCTGCATTCGGGCCGCATTGCCGAAATGCGCACCGGCGAAGGCAAGACCCTGGTGGGCACGCTGCCGGTGTACCTGAACGCGCTGGAGAGCAAGGGCGTTCATGTGGTTACCGTGAACGACTACCTGGCGCGTCGCGACTCCGCGCAGATGGGCAAGCTGTACAACTTCCTCGGCTTGTCCGTGGGCGTGGTGTGGCCGGGCATGGACCACAGCGACAAGCACGAAGCCTATGCTGCCGACATCACCTACGGCACCAACAATGAATTCGGCTTCGACTACCTGCGCGACAACATGGCCCTGTCCAAGGACCAGCGTTATCAGCGCGGTCTCAACTACGCCATCGTCGACGAAGTCGACTCGATCCTGATCGACGAGGCGCGCACGCCGCTGATCATTTCCGGCCCGGCTGAAGATTCGCCGCAGCTGTATCTGTCGGTGAACAAGATCGTGCCGAAGATGATCCGTCAGGAAAAAGAAGACGGTGCCGGCGATTACTGGGTCGACGAAAAACAGAAGCAGGTGCATCTGTCCGAAGAGGGCATGTCGCACGCCGACGAGTTGTTGCGTCAGACCGGTGTGATCGATGCCGACAGCGGCTTGTACGACTCGAAGAATCTCGCTGTCGTTCACCACTTGAACGCTGCGCTGCGCGCCAACGCGATCTATCAGCGCGACGTCGACTACATCGTGCGCGACGGCGAGGTGATCATCGTCGACGAATTCACCGGGCGTACGCTGCCGGGTCGCCGCTGGTCTGATGGCTTGCACCAGGCGGTCGAGGCGAAGGAAGGCGTGCCGATTCAGCGCGAGAACCAGACCCTGGCCACGGTGACGTTCCAGAATCTGTTCCGTATGTACAAGAAGCTGGCCGGCATGACCGGTACGGCCGACACCGAAGCCTACGAGTTCCAACAGATCTACGGCCTGGAAGTGGTGGTGATTCCCACCCACAAGCCGATGATCCGCAAAGACAATTCGGACATGGTCTTTCTTGGCCAGGAGGTCAAGTACCGTGCCGTGATCGAGGACATCAGGGACTGCCACAAGCGCGGTCAGCCGGTGCTGGTCGGTACCACCTCGATCGAAGTGTCCGAGCTGCTGTCGAATCTGCTGCGCAAGGAAGGCATCCCGCACGAAGTGCTCAATGCCAAACAGCACGAGCGCGAAGCGCACATCGTGGCCCAGGCCGGTGCGCCCGGTTCGGTCACCATCGCCACGAACATGGCCGGTCGCGGTACCGATATCGTGCTCGGCGGCAGCCTCGAAGCGGCGCTGGCCGCGTTGCCCGAAGACGCCAACGACATCGATCGCAAGCGCGCCAAGGCCGAGTGGCAGAAGCGTCACGATCAGGTGCTCGAAGCGGGTGGCCTGCACATCATCGGTACCGAGCGCCACGAGTCGCGCCGTATCGACAACCAGTTGCGCGGTCGTTCCGGCCGTCAGGGCGACCCGGGTTCGTCGCGCTTCTACCTGTCGCTGCAGGACAATCTGCTGCGCATCTTCGCCGGCGATTGGGTCGGCCGCTGGATGCGCATGTTCGGCATGAAGGAAGACGACGCGTTGGAAGATCGCATGATCAGCCGGCAGATCGAGAAGGCGCAGCGCAAGGTCGAGCAGCACAACTTCGATATCCGCAAACACCTGCTGGAGTTCGACGACGTTGCCAACGATCAGCGTAAGGTGATCTATGCGCAGCGCGACGAGTTGCTCGAAACCGACGACGTCTCGGCAACCATCAACGACATCCGCGAAGATGTGATCGACAACCTGGTGCGCCGTTACGTGCCGCCGCACAGCATCGACGAGCAGTGGGATATCCAGGCGCTCGATCGCGAGCTGGAAAGCGAATTCGGCGTTCATGCCGACGTGCGTCATTGGCTCGAACAGCAAACCGAAGCCGACGACAATACGCTGCTTGAGCATGTGCGTCAGAGCGTCGACAAGCTGTTCAAGGACAAGGAACAGCAGATCGGTTCCGAACCCATGCGCCAGTTGGAAAAGCACATCATGCTGAGCGTGGTGGACAACGCGTGGAAGGAACACCTGGCAAGCATGGATTACCTGCGCCAGGGCATCTATCTGCGTGGTTACGCGCAGAAGCAGCCCAAGCAGGAGTTCAAGCGCGAGTCGTACGAGCTGTTCTCCAGCATGCTCGATCGCATCAAGGCCGAAGTGGTGCAGATGCTGGCGCGCATCCGTATTCGCAGCGAAGAAGAAGTCGCCGCGATGGAAGCCGAGCAGCAGCGTCTGGCCGAACGCTTGCAGCAGCAGATGCTGGCGACCGGTGGCGGTGCTCCGCTGGGTGCACTGAGCGCGCCGGAGCTGGGCGACATTCCGATGCCGTCGATCGAGAACGAAGTGGTGCAGCGCGACGGCCCCAAGGTCGGCCGCAACGATCCTTGCCCCTGCGGTTCGGGCAAGAAGTACAAGCATTGCCATGGGCAGCTGAGCTGAGTCCACAAAAAGCCGGCGCAAGCCGGCTTTTTTTTATAGGAGTGAGTGGAGAGGAGTGAGGAGTAAGAGAGAGCGAGAGTCCTGTTTTTCTCTCACTCCTCACTCCTCTTCACTCACTCCTAAAGTACTCACTCAAGTACAAGCGTTGCCATGGGCGGCTGAGCTGAGTCCATGAAAAAAGCCGGCGTGAGCCGGCTTTTTTAGGAGTGAGTGGAGAGGAGTGAGGAGTAAGAGAGAGCGAGAGCCCTGCTTTTCTCTCACTCCTCAC